>Ga0255182_1000263_pt1 | contig 40853 bp, 51 predicted proteins | sample Atl_UVDOM_RepA_8_FD_188420 | JGI IMG/M metagenome (GOLD analysis project Ga0255182, IMG submission 188420) | Freshwater microbial communities from Altamaha River, Georgia, United States - Atl_UVDOM_RepA_8d | ecosystem: Environmental > Aquatic > Freshwater > River | place: USA: Georgia...
GCCTTAAAAAAAAGCGAATCGACTTTTTGTTGAAGCATGAAATCAATCTAATTGCATATCATCTTCCACTGGATGCTCATCCCATCTATGGAAATAATGCTCAGCTTGCAAAGGTTTTGGGCTTTCAGCAACAATCTAGCTTGGCTCTGCAACCGCTGGTGAGTGTGGGAAGCCTAGCCCAAGCCATGTCACTTAAGCAGTTGTCGCAACATATCCAGCACAAGCTCGCTAGACAGCCCCTGGTCATTGGTCAAGAAAATAAGATGATTAAAAAAATTGCTTGGTGCACGGGTGCTGCACAAGGCTATTTTGCTGATGTATGGGATCAAGATATTGATGCCTATCTCAGTGGAGAAATCTCTGAAAATACTGTGCACACGGCAAATGAGTCAGGTGTTGCATATATCTCAGCTGGGCACCATGCCACTGAGCGCTATGGGCCCATGGCCTTGGCACAGCTTTTAGCGCAGGAGTTTTCCTTGCCGACTGAATTTATAGATATCGACAATCCAGTCTAATTAGATTCTTTTTATGACTAATTCCGCGGTATAGCGGCTGTTGAGGGTTTAAGTTTTCCCACTAACCCTGTAAAATATGCGATTAATTTATTTCTTAAATGGCTGAGTTCTCAGCTAATCATAGTTTTAGGGATATATATGGCAAATCAGGAAGTTGATAGAAGTAAACGCAGATTCCTCGTTGCGGCTACTTCTGTGGCTGGTGGTGTGGCAGCTGCCGCTGTGGCAGTTCCATTTATTTCGAGTATGTTACCTAGTGAACGCGCTAAAGCTGCGGGCGCTCCCGTAGAAGTTGATATTAGTAAAATTGAACCAGGTTCAATTCTTACCGTCGAATGGCGAGGTAAGCCAGTTTGGATATTGAATAGATCTCAGTCCATGTTAGAGACACTGAAAAGTCATAACGACAACTTATCTGACCCATCTCTAGCAGTGACCTCACAACAACCTGACTATTGTAAAAATGAAACACGCTCTATCAAGCCAAATGTGATGGTAATGGTAGGCATTTGTACGCATTTGGGCTGCTCACCTTCACCAAAATTACAAAGTGGTGCAGATATGGGAGCTGATTGGCCAGGTGGTTTCTTCTGTCCATGTCATGGCTCTAAGTTTGATTTGGCAGGTCGAGTTTTCAAGGGTTCTCCTGCGCCAACCAATTTGATTGTTCCTCCTCATGAATATGTTGGCGACAACATGCTTGTGATTGGTAAAGATGCTAAAGGAGTTGCTTAATGGCTGCGAGTAAGCAAAATAAGTTAATCAATTGGATTGATGAGCGTTTCCCGCTCTCGTCCAATATCAAGACCCATCTCACCGAGTACTACGCACCTAAGAATTTTAACTTTTGGTATTTCTTTGGTTCTTTGGCTTTGTTGGTATTGGTGATTCAAATTGTGACGGGCATCTTCCTGACCATGAATTACAAACCAGAAGCCTCTTTGGCCTTCGCTTCGGTTGAATACATTATGCGTGATGTTTCTTGGGGGCGCATTATTCGCTATATGCACTCCACTGGGGCGTCTATGTTTTTCGTGGTGGTTTATCTGCATATGTTCCGAGGACTTATGTATGGCTCATATCGTGCACCGCGTGAATTGCTTTGGTTGTTTGGTGTAGGCATATTCTTGGTCTTGATGGGTGAAGCATTCTTTGGCTACCTTCTTCCATGGGGGCAAATGTCTTATTGGGGTGCGCAGGTGATTATTAACTTATTTACCTCGATTCCATTTATCGGCCCTGATATTTCCTTGTGGATACGTGGTGATTACACCGTCTCTGACGCCACCTTAAATCGTTTCTTTGCGTTCCATGTGATTGCTTTACCTTTGGTGTTATTGGGCTTGGTAGTGGCGCACTTAATTGCACTGCACGAAGTAGGTTCGAATAATCCTGATGGAGTAGAGATTAAGAAAAAGAAGGATGCAAAAACAGGGATCCCGTTGGACGGCATTCCTTTCCATCCTTATTACACCGTGAAAGACTTGGTCGGTGTGGTCGTGTTCTTGATTGTGTTTTCTGTGATTGTGTTTTTTGCACCTGAGATGGGTGGCTATTTCTTAGAGGCAAATAACTTTATTCCAGCAGACCCATTAAAGACGCCCCCACATATTGCACCAGTGTGGTACTTCACTCCTTACTACTCAATTTTGCGTGCAGTCCCTCCAATTTTGAATTCGCAATTCCCTGGTGTCGCTGCAATGGGCTTATCTGTGATAGGTTTTGCATTCTTGCCATGGTTGGATAAGAGTCCAGTGAAATCCATTCGATATCGTGGCAATTTATACAAGTCATGGCTGGCTGCTTTTGTCGTCAGTTTCCTAATCCTGGGTTATTTGGGCACTGAGCCATCGAATGTTTGGGGTCAGTTTGACACCTCTACCCTGATTGTTGGCGGTGCTGATCGCGCAACGGTCGTGGCGAGAATTTTTAGTGTGGTTTATTTCGCGTTTTTCATCTTAATGCCTTGGTTTACTAAAAAGGATAAGACTAAACGTGTGCCTGATAGGGTGACTGGATAATGAAAAAATTTGTTTTAGTAATTGGATTGTTATTTGCTTCACTTGCTTTGGCTAATGAGCATGTGAAATTAGATCGCGCGCCTATCGACCCGAACAATCAAGCATCCCTGCAACGTGGCGCAAAGTATTTTGTGAATTACTGTTTGAATTGTCATAGTGCAATGTCTATGCGCTATAACCGTTTGATGGATATCGGCCTGACTGAAGCACAGATTAAATCTAATCTTATGTATGCCAGTGAAAAAGTGGGCGACACCATGACTGTTGCGATGCCGAAAGCTGATGCAAAGCTGTGGTTTGGTGCTACACCGCCTGATTTGTCAGTGGAGGCAAGAGCGCGTGGTGCCGATTGGCTGTATTCTTATTTGCGCGGTTTTTATCGAGACAGTAGCCGGCCTACAGGTTGGAACAATGTAGTATTTGATAAAGTCGGTATGCCCCATGTGCTTTGGCAATTGCAAGGTCAGCAAGTGCTCAAAGAAGATGAAGAGCACCACAGTCACCAATTGGTGCTGGATAAACCAGGAACTTTATCTCCAGCTCAGTATGATTTGATGGTGGCTGATTTGGTGAATTATTTGGTGTTTATGGCTGAGCCATATAAACAGCAAGATCAGCGCTTGGGTATTTTAGTCCTGCTTTTCTTGGGTCTGTTATTAGTGCTGACATATGCACTGAAAAAAGAATTCTGGAAAGATATACATTAATATTAATTTGAGCGGGGTGGTCGCCTAGGCAGCCTTCCCGCTTTTGCTTTGGTGGAGAAAAATAACCATGATGACTTTATATTCCGGAACCGTAGATCCATACAGTCACCGTTGCCGTATTGTGCTATTTGAAAAAGGCATGGATTTCCAAGTGATTGATGTCGATTTGGCCAATAAGCCTGAGGACTTAGCCGTCATCAATCCCTACAACACAGTTCCGGTATTGGTTGAGCGAGACTTAGTGTTGCAGCAAGCCAACATCATTAATGAGTATATTGATGAGCGTTTCCCGCATCCGCAATTGATGCCGGCAGACCCTGTAATGCGATCCAAAGCCCGTTTGGGACTGTTTGAGATGGAGCGAGATTTATATCGTCACGTCGACGAGCTCGAAGCTAATCCTGATGGTAAAGTGGCGGATAAGGCGCGTGCGATTATTCGTGATAATTTGACACAGTTAGTCCCTATTTTCTCTAAACAAGAATACATACTGGGTGAAGAGTTCTCTATGTTAGATGTAGCACTTTCTCCACTGCTCTGGCGTTTAGGCCACTACGGCATAGAATTACCTAAGCAAGCAGCACCTTTGCTCAAGTATGCAGAAAGAATTTTCTCACGCCCTGCTTACATTGAGGCCATGACCCCATCTGAAAAGGCCATGCGCAAATAATTTGCGTTAAACCTATTGCTCTTGCATGAATACTTTACGTCCCTATTTTGTTCGTGCGGTTTATGAGTGGTGTATGGACAGTGGATATACGCCATATTTGATGGTGCTAGTCGATGAGCAGACCTTGGTGCCCATGGACTTTGTGCAAAATGGCGAGATTGTGCTTAATCTGGGCGGCAAGGCCGTTGGTAATTTGCAAATGCTTAACGACCACATTGCTTTTTCTGCCCGCTTCTCAGGCGTGCCCCATAACTTGTATATTCCTATGCATGCGGTCAGCGGCATCTATGCCAAGGAGACGGGTCAAGGAATGTTTTTTGAGGCGGGTCCGCCAGACCACCCTTTGGAAACCAAGCCCGGCGAGGCATCCAGCCAGGTTGAAAAAAATTTTTCAGCAAAAACTAAAAAAAATCATTTAAAGCTGATAAAATAGCGCCTCTTTTCGGGAAGCCGGATTAGCTCAGTTGGTAGAGCAGCGCACTTGTAATGCGAAGGTCGTCAGTTCGATTCCGACATCCGGCACCATTCTCTAGTTATAAAACCCCAGACGTCCTCAAGACAATAGCGTGGTATTTCATAAGTGCATAAATACAGGCTTATGCGCAGTTGTGTGATTGACAACATCAGGAAAACACCTCATAATTGCAGGTTCGGTTGGGAGGGGTGGCCGAGTGGTTAAAGGCGACGGACTGTAAATCCGTTCTCTCAGAGTACGAAGGTTCGAATCCTTCCCCCTCCACCAGTATAAATTATTTAAAGGCTTAAGCTGAGCTGATAGCGGTTTTGCGGGTGTAGTTCAATGGTAGAACCTCAGCCTTCCAAGCTGATGGCGTGGGTTCGATTCCCATCACCCGCTCCATAGCGCGGGGTCTCCTAGGCATAAGTGTCTTTAGACTGAGGAATTGCCCATGTGGCTCAGTGGTAGAGCACTCCCTTGGTAAGGGAGAGGTCGCGGGTCCGATTCCCGCCATGGGCACCACGAGTAGTGCTTGGTAGTGAGTAATGCTTGCTAAAGGGCGTATCAAACATGATGTTTAATGCGCAAAATTTTGATAAACGAAAAGCTAATTTATTTTTGTTAGAGGAAATACATTATGGCGAAAGGCAAATTTGAACGTACCAAGCCGCACGTGAACGTTGGTACGATTGGACACGTTGACCATGGTAAGACGACGCTGACAGCGGCGATTACAACGATATTGGCGAAGAAGTTTGGTGGTGAGGCTAAGGCATACGATCAAATTGACGCGGCGCCAGAAGAGAAGGCACGTGGTATTACGATTAACACAGCGCACGTAGAGTATGAGACAGCGACGCGTCACTATGCACACGTTGACTGTCCAGGACACGCTGACTATGTAAAGAACATGATTACTGGTGCTGCGCAGATGGACGGTGCTATTTTGGTATGTTCAGCAGCGGACGGTCCGATGCCACAGACGCGTGAGCACATTTTGTTGGCACGCCAAGTGGGTGTTCCATACATTGTGGTGTTTTTGAACAAAGCGGACATGGTAGATGATGCTGAGTTGTTGGAATTGGTAGAGATGGAAGTGCGTGACTTGTTGTCCAAGTATGACTTCCCAGGTGATGACACACCGATTATCAAGGGTTCAGCGAAGTTAGCATTGGAAGGTGACCAATCAGAGATTGGTGAGCCATCAATTTTCCGTTTGGCAGATGCGTTGGATTCTTACATTCCTACGCCAGAGCGTGCGATTGACGGTGCGTTCTTGATGCCAGTAGAAGATGTATTCTCTATTTCAGGTCGTGGTACTGTGGTAACAGGTCGTGTAGAGCGCGGCATTGTTAAAGTAGGCGATGAAATTGAGATTGTTGGTTTGAAGGCGACGTTGAAGACGACATGTACGGGTGTTGAGATGTTCCGTAAGTTGTTGGATCAAGGTCAAGCGGGTGATAACGTGGGTGTGTTGTTGCGTGGTACGAAGCGTGAAGAAGTTGAGCGTGGTCAAGTATTGGCTAAGCCAGGTTCAATTACGCCACACACGAAGTTCACAGCAGAGATTTACGTATTGGGTAAAGATGAAGGTGGTCGTCATACGCCATTCTTCAATGGATACCGTCCACAGTTTTACTTCCGTACAACGGACGTAACAGGTGCGGTAGAGTTGCCAGCAGGTACTGAGATGGTGATGCCTGGTGATAACGTATCCATTACGGTACAGTTGATTGCACCGATTGCGATGGAAGAAGGCTTGCGCTTTGCGATTCGTGAAGGTGGCCGTACTGTTGGCGCCGGTGTTGTTGCGAAAATTATTGAATAATTTTTGTTAATTGTTTAGGATGCCGCACTCTAACCCAGTGCGGCGCTTGTTTTAGGCATAGGCCAATAGCTCAATTGGTAGAGTATCGGTCTCCAAAACCGAGGGTTGGGGGTTCGAGACCCTCTTGGCCTGCCACTTAATTTATATAAAAGCGACCGCTATGATGGATAAAATCAAGCTGATTATTTCGGTACTGTTGGTGATTGCTGGAATCGTTGGCTTCTACTTCCTCGAGAGTCATGCACTGATTTTCCGTGTATTGGCTGTCTTGGCTGGCATCGTGCTAGCAGCGCTCTTATTTAGAACGACTCCTTCTGGTCAGATGTTTTACGCCTTTGTGGGCGAATCTGTTGCTGAAGCTAAACGGGTAGTTTGGCCCAGCAGAAAAGAGACTATTCAAACCACGGTAGCAGTTTTTGTTTTAGTACTGCTTGTTGCGATATTTTTGTGGGTGATTGATACCGGCTTTATGTGGCTGGTAAAAGCGCTGATGGAGCGTAGTGCATGATGAGTATGAAATGGTATGCCGTACAGGCTTTCTCTGGTTTTGAGAAATCAGTGCAAAAAAGTTTAGAAGAGCGTGTTGTGCGTTCTGGTCTGCAAGACCAATTCGGCCAAATCCTCGTTCCAGTGGAAGAGGTGGTTGAGATGAAGGCGGGTCAAAAGACCATCAGCGAGCGTAAGCTTTATCCAGGCTATGTATTAGTTCAGATGGATATGACTGATGATACTTGGCATTTGGTGAAAAGTACGCCACGTGTAACCGCATTTATTGGTGGTTCCGCTCTCAAGCCAACACCAATTAAAGATAAAGAAGTTGAGATCATCCTACAACGTATGGATGACAGTAAGAGTAACCCAACACAGAAATTGACTTTCGAAAAAGGCGAAGCAGTTCGCGTGATCGATGGTCCTTTCAAAGACTTCTCCGGTACTGTTGAAGAAATCAACTACGAGAAGAGCAAGCTGCGTGTTGAAGTGGTTATTTTTGGTCGTGCAACTCCTGTTGAGTTGGACTTCGACCAAGTAGAAAAAGAAGTTTAAGAATTAACCTCATTGCTCATTTCGGGCAATGGGGTTTTGCTTTTGTTAGAAACTTAGCACAAGCACAAGGCGCAGCAATTGCTGCAATTACTAAACTGGGGAGCCTGCTTGCAGGCGTTTGCACCCGTATTAGGAGCTAAAAATGGCAAAGAAAATTATTGGTTACATCAAACTGCAGATTCCTGCAGGTAAAGCCAATCCAAGTCCACCAGTTGGTCCAGCTTTGGGTCAGCGCGGTCTTAACATCATGGAATTCTGTAAGGCATTTAATGCTGCAACGCAAAGCGTTGAGCCTGGTTTGCCAATTCCAGTGGTGATTACTGCGTTTGCAGACAAGAGCTTCACCTTTGTGATGAAGACACCGCCTGCAACAATTTTGATCAAAAAAGCAGCGAAGATCGACAAAGGATCCCCACGTCCACATACAGATAAAGTGGGCAAAATCACTCGTGCACAGGCTGAAGAAATCGCCAAAACTAAGATGCCAGATTTGACCGCCGCCGATATGGACGCAGCTGTCAGAACAATTGCTGGTAGTGCACGTAGTATGGGTATCGAAGTGGAGGGTGTATAACATGGCTAAAGTTTCTAAACGCGTTGCTGCTAATGTCAGCAAGGTAGACCGTAACAAGACATATCCATTAGCTGATGCTTTGGCATTGGTAAAACAAACTGCAACTGCCAAGTTCGACGAATCAGTTGATGCAGTGGTTAACCTTGGTATTGATGCACGTAAGTCCGACCAACTCGTTCGTGGCGCATTAGTGTTGCCTAACGGTACTGGTAAGACCAAGCGTGTGGCAGTATTTGCCCAAGGCGCACAAGCGGAAGCTGCTAAAGCAGCTGGTGCTGATGTGGTAGGTTTCGAAGATTTAGCAGAGCAAGTGAAGGGTGGCATGTTGGATTTTGACATTGCTATTGCGACACCAGACGCTATGCGTATTGTAGGTACTTTGGGTCAAGTATTAGGTCCACGTGGCCTGATGCCTAATCCTAAAGTAGGTACGGTAACTCCAGATGTGGCGACCGCAGTTAAAAACGCGAAAGCCGGTCAAGTGCAATACAGAACAGATAAGGGCGGTATTGTGCACTGCACAATCGGTCGCGCTTCTTTCTCTGTTGAGCAATTACAACAAAACTTATTAGCGCTGGTAGATGCTTTGAATAAAGCAAAACCAAGTTCTTCTAAGGGTCAATATTTAAAGAAAGTATCGATCTCTAGCACGATGGGTGCTGGTGTTCGTGTCGATCAATCCAGCATTGCTGGTTAATTGAATTCGCTGGAAGGGCGTAAGTCTTTCCAGCTCAGGGCTTTGGGCCTGATGGGTTAAATCATCAGGGTTATCAAAGACCGTAGGTACCGATTACTGGAAACAGTCGGTTTAATGTCAGTCAGTGAATATTGGGTGAAAAAAGAGTAAGTGATTTTTTCCTCTGATTATCAACGATGAGCACCTACGCAGATGGCGCTCCCGGAAACAGGATTTGTTGTATAACTCCTGACGAAAGGTCGCCGTGGGATGATCTTCGAACATGTGTCGAAGGTTTTGTTAACGGAAGGAGGAAAGACCTTGAGTCTTAATCTTGAACAGAAAAAAGCAGTAGTTGGTGAGGTCAGCGAACAAGTCGCTAACGCTCAGGCAATTATTCTTGCTGAGTATCGTGGTTTGCAAGTGGGCGAAATGACCGAATTGCGCGCCAAAGCGAGAAAGTCTGGTGTGTATCTGCGTGTTCTAAAGAACACATTGGTACGCCGTGCTGTTGATGGCACACCTTTCTCTGGTTTGGCAGACAAGATGGTTGGTCCGCTGGTGTTCGGAATTTCTTCCGATCCAGTCTCTGCAGCCAAGGTATTGAGTGAGTTTGCTAAGGACAATGAGAATTTCGTTATTAAGGCGGGCGCGATGCCCAACCAAGTAATGGATGCTCAGGCAATTAAGACCTTAGCTACTATGCCTAGCCGTGAAGAATTGTTGGCCAAATTGCTTGGCACGATGCAGGCACCTGTCGCCAAATTTGTACGTACGCTTAATGAAGTACCTAGCAAATTTGTTCGCACAGTGGCAGCAGTACGTGATAAGCAGGCCGCATAGTTTACTGACTTAACTTTAATTTTATTTATCAGGAGTTTTACAAATGGCTATTTCTAAAGCTGATATTTTAGATGCAATCGCATCATTGAGCGTTCTTGAATTGTCTGAATTGATCAAGGACATGGAAGAAAAATTCGGTGTTTCTGCTGCCGCTGCTGCTGTTGCAGTTGCTGCTGCTCCAGCTGCTGGTGGCGCTGCTCCAGCTGCTGCTGAAGGCAAAACTGAATTCGACGTAATCTTGACTTCTGCTGGTGATAACAAAGTGAACGTAATTAAAGCTGTTCGCGAAATCACTGCTTTAGGTTTGAAAGAAGCTAAAGACTTGGTAGACGCTGCTCCTAAAGCAATTAAGGAAGGCGTATCTAAGGCTGATGCTGATGAATGCGTGAAGAAATTGGTTGAAGCTGGCGCTGCCGCTGAAATCAAGTAATTGATTTTTTGAATCGATTGGGCTGGCGGGAAACCGCCGGCCTTAACCATTTTTAAAGATGGTAGAAGATAAAGTATTTTTGAAAGTATTTTGCCTTCTGCCCTTTATTGCTTAGGAGACGCTATGAGCTATTCCTTTACCGAAAAAAAACGTATCCGTAAGAGTTTCGCCAAACGCGAAAGCGTGCAAGAAGTACCATACTTGCTCGCCATGCAATTGGAATCTTACGCATCGTTCCTACAAGCGGATGTTTCTGCAGACAAGCGTGAAAACGTTGGTTTGCAAGCCACTTTCAACTCAATCTTTCCTATCGTCAGCCACTCAGGTAATGCACGTTTAGATTTCGTGAGCTACAACCTAGGTGCCGAGCCATTCGACGTGAAAGAGTGTCAGCAACGCGGTTTAACCTATGCTGCTCCTTTGCGCGTCAAAGTGCGTTTGACCATTATGGACAAAGAAGCATCCAAACCAACGGTAAAAGAAGTGAAAGAACAAGAAGTCTATATGGGCGAATTGCCTCTGATGACTGAAAACGGTTCTTTCGTGATTAACGGTACTGAGCGCGTAATCGTGTCTCAATTGCACCGCAGCCCTGGTGTGTTCTTTGAACATGACCGTGGTAAAACCCATAGTTCCGGCAAGTTATTGTTCTCTGCACGTATTATTCCTTACCGTGGTTCATGGTTAGATTTCGAATTTGACCCTAAAGACTACTTATACTTCCGTGTTGACCGTCGTCGTAAGATGCCTGTCACCATCTTGTTGAAGGCTTTGGGATATACGCCAGAACAGATTCTGCAAACATTCTTTGATACAGACACATTCCACATTACTGCTAAAGCAGTTTCTTTTGAATTAGTGCCTGAGCGTTTGCGTGGTGAAGTGGCTAAGTTTGATATCTTGGCTAAAGATGGCTCAGTCATTGTGGCGAAAGACAAACGTATTACGGTAAAACATATCCGTGATATGGAAAAAGCTGGCATCAGCAAAATTGAAGTGCCTGAAGAGTTTTTATTCGGCCGCACGATTGCTAGCAACATCATCGATAAACAAACCGGTGAAGTTGTCGTCAGTGCCAATGAAGAAGTGACTGAAAGCGTATTAGCTAAGTTGCGTGATGCGGGCATCAGCAAAATCAACACGCTTTACTCCAATGACTTAGACCATGGCGATTACATTGCACAAACTTTACGTGTTGATGAAATTCCAGATCAATACAGTGCACGCGTAGCTATCTACCGTATGATGCGCCCAGGCGAGCCACCAACCGAAGAAGCGGTTGAGGCTTTGTTTGATGGCTTATTCTTCAATGAAGAGCGTTATGACTTATCCGTAGTAGGTCGCATGAAGTTTAACCGTCGTGCTTTCCCTGAAAAGGTTGAAGAGCGCACAGCGACATGGTTACGTAAGTTCTATGAGACCGTTGGCCCGCAAGGTGCCGAAGGCAAATCAACCTTGTCCAACGATGATATCTTGGCAGTGATAGGCGTGCTGGTTGAATTGCGTAATGGCCGTGGTGAAATTGATGATATCGATCACTTGGGTAACCGTCGTATTCGTTCAGTGGGTGAGTTGGCTGAGAACCAATTCCGTGCTGGTCTAGTACGAGTAGAGCGTGCTGTGAAAGAGCGTTTGAGTCAAGCTGAATCAGAAAATCTGATGCCTCATGATTTAATCAATGCTAAGCCAGTTTCAAGTGCTATCCGTGAATTCTTCGGTTCTAGCCAACTGAGTCAGTTTATGGATCAGACTAATCCATTGTCTGAAATTACCCACAAGCGTCGTGTATCTGCCTTGGGCCCAGGTGGCTTAACGCGTGAACGCGCAGGCTTTGAGGTGCGTGACGTACATGCGACGCATTATGGTCGTGTATGTCCAATTGAAACACCTGAAGGTCCAAACATTGGTTTGATTAACTCCCTCGCCTTATTCGCTCGTACGAATAAGTATGGCTTCTTGGAAACCCCTTACCGTCGTGTAGATGGTAATAAAGTAAGTGCCAAGATTGACTATTTGTCCGCGATTGAAGAGAGCCAGTATGTGATTGCGCAGGCGAACTCTGAATTAGACGGCAAAGGTCAATTCAAAGAAGATTTGATTTCCGCTCGTCATCACAATGAATTTATGATGTCGCAACCTGACCGCGTTCAATATATGGATGTGGCACCAGGCCAGATCGTTTCTGTGGCTGCGTCTTTGATTCCATTCTTGGAACACGATGACGCGAACCGTGCTTTGATGGGTGCCAACATGCAACGTCAAGCAGTGCCTTGTTTGCGAGCTGAAAAAGCTGTAGTAGGAACAGGTATTGAGCGCACAGTAGCTTTGGACTCCGGCACTACGGTTCAAGCTAAGCGCGGTGGCGTTGTCGATTATGTTGACTCAAGCCGCGTGGTGATTCGTGTTCATGATGATGAAGCAGTGGCTGGTGAAGTCGGTGTAGATATCTATAACCTGATTAAATACACGCGCTCCAACCAAAATACCAATATTAACCAACGTCCTCTCGTGAAGGTCGGTGACCAGATTACGCGTGGCGACATTATCGCTGACGGTGCTTCTACCGACATGGGTGAGTTGGCTTTAGGTCAAAATATGTTGGTGGCATTTATGCCATGGAACGGTTTCAACTACGAAGACTCAATTTTGATTTCTGAGCGTGTGGTTGCAGACGATCGCTACACTTCTATTCACATTGAAGAGTTGTCAGTCGTAGCCCGTGACACAAAGTTAGGCCCTGAAGAAATTACCCGTGATATCTCTAACTTGTCCGAGCGTATGTTGGGTCGTTTAGATGACTCCGGCATTATTTATATCGGTGCTGAAGTAGAGGCGGGTGATGTATTGGTGGGTAAAGTGACACCTAAGGGTGAAACGCAACTAACCCCAGAAGAAAAACTGTTACGTGCGATTTTTGGTGAAAAAGCATCAGATGTAAAAGACACCAGTTTGCGCGTACCTTCAGGTATGTCCGGTACAGTGATTGATGTGCAAGTATTTACCCGTGAAGGTATAGAGCGTGATGCGCGTGCACAACAAATTATCGATGACCAACTGAACCACTACAAACAAGATTTGGCAGACCAAATGCGTATCGTGGAAGACGATACCTTCGGTCGTATCCAGCGTTTGTTAGAAGGTAAAGTGGCCACTGGCGGTCCTAACAAACTCAAAAAAGGCGAAAAAGTATCTGCTGACTACTTAGCAGCAGTCGGTCGCTATGATTGGTTTGATATTCGCTTGTCCGATGAGGAAGCTGCACGTCAATTGGAACAATTGAAGGAAAGCTTAGCGACGGCACGTGTTGAGTTTGATAAACGTTTCGAAGAAAAGAAACGTAAATTGACTCAAGGCGATGATTTGCAAGCTGGCGTGTTGAAGATGGTTAAAGTTTACCTCGCAGTTAAGCGTCGTATTCAGCCAGGTGACAAGATGGCCGGCCGTCATGGTAACAAGGGTGTTATCTCCAAGATTGCCCCTGTAGAAGACATGCCACATATGGCCGATGGTACTCCAGTGGATATCGTATTAAATCCGCTAGGCGTGCCTTCACGTATGAACATTGGTCAGATTCTAGAAACCCACTTAGGTTGGGCAGCTAAAGGTCTAGGTCAACGCATAGGTGAAATGTTAGAGAAACAAGCCAAAGTTAGCGAAGTGCGTAAGTTCCTCGAACAAATTTACAACAGCGGTAATGGTAAGTCTGAGGATATCAAGTCCTTGTCCGACGCTGAAGTGGTTGAGTTGGCACAAAATCTTAAGGGTGGCGTGCCATTTGCGACACCAGTATTTGATGGTGCTACAGAGGCCGACATTAAAGCCATGTTGGATTTGGCCTACCCAGATGATGATCCAAGAACACAGCAACTGCAGTTCTCTGCAGGCAAGACTCAGGTCATGCTGATTGACGGTAGAACTGGCGAAGCCTTCGAGCGCCCAGTGACTGTCGGTTATATGCATGTATTGAAATTGCACCACTTGGTGGATGACAAGATGCATGCACGTTCAACAGGTCCTTACAGCTTGGTTACACAACAACCATTGGGCGGTAAAGCTCAATTCGGTGGCCAACGTTTTGGTGAGATGGAAGTTTGGGCTCTGGAAGCATATGGCGCCTCATACACATTGCAAGAAATGTTAACTGTGAAGTCTGACGATGTGTCAGGTAGAACCAAGGTCTACGAAAATATCGTGAAGGGCGAGCACAAGATTGATGCCGGCATGCCGGAATCCTTCAACGTGCTGGTAAAAGAGATTCGCTCTCTTGCCATCGATATTGACCTTGACCGTAACTAACAGTTAGCTATTCGCAGACGCGAACAAAGGAGATTAAATGAAAGCTCTATTAGACTTATTCAAGCAAGTCACTCAGGAAGAAGAGTTTGACGCGATTAAGATCGCGCTGGCTTCTCCTGAGAAGATCCGCTCTTGGTCTTATGGTGAGGTGAAAAAACCAGAAACCATCAACTACAGAACTTTTAAGCCTGAGCGTGATGGCTTGTTCTGCGCCAAGATCTTTGGCCCGATTAAAGACTATGAATGCTTGTGTGGTAAATACAAACGTCTCAAACACCGCGGTGTGATTTGTGAAAAATGTGGCGTTGAAGTTACCTTGTCCAAAGTACGTCGTGAACGCATGGGTCACATTGAGTTAGCTAGTCCAGTCGCCCATATTTGGTTCTTGAAGAGCTTACCAAGTCGCTTGGGTATGGTGTTGGATATCGCTTTGCGTGACATCGAGCGTGTACTTTACTTTGAAGCATACATCGTGGTTGAGCCTGGCATGACACCGCTAACACGTGGTCAATTGCTAACTGAAGATGACTACTTAGCCAAAGTTGAAGAATACGGTGACGAATTCTCAGCGGTCATGGGTGCTGAAGGCGTGCGTGATTTATTGCGTACGATGGACATACACTCAGAAATTGAAAATCTGCGTAAAGAGTTGAGTGAGACTGGCTCAGAAGCAAAGATTAAGAAAATTGCTAAGCGTTTGAAAGTCCTCGAGGCATTCCAGAAATCAGGCATCAAACCTGAATGGATGATTTTGGAAGTGTTGCCCGTATTGCCACCAGAATTGCGCCCATTGGTGCCATTGGATGGCGGACGCTTTGCTACTTCTGACTTGAACGATTTGTACCGCCGTGTGATTAATCGTAACAACCGTCTAAAACGTTTGTTGGATTTGAAGGCACCAGAAATCATCGTACGTAACGAAAAACGTATGTTGCAAGAAGCGGTGGATTCTCTATTAGATAACGGTAGACGCGGTAAAGTCATGACAGGCGCTAATAAGCGTCCATTGAAGTCATTGGCTGACATGATTAAGGGTAAAGGCGGTCGTTTCCGTCAAAACTTGTTGGGTAAACGTGTTGACTACTCCGGTCGTTCCGTCATCGTGGTGGGTCCGCAATTAAAACTGCATCAATGCGGTTTGCCGAAAAAAATGGCCTTGGAATTATTCAAGCCATTTATTTTCCATAAACTAGAAATTTTAGGTTTGGCCACTACCATCAAAGCAGCGAAGAAGAAGGTGGAAGAGGAAGGACCAGAAGTATGGGATATTCTCGAGGATGTCATCCGCGAGCATCCAGTGTTATTAAACCGTGCGCCTACATTGCACCGTTTAGGTATTCAGGCATTTGAGCCAGTGCTGATTGAAGGTAAAGCGATTCAGTTGCACCCATTGGTGTGTGCGGCATTTAACGCTGACTTTGACGGCGACCAAATGGCGGTTCACGTTCCACTGAGCTTGGAAGCCCAGATGGAAGCGCGTACCTTGATGTTGGCATCCAATAACGTGCTATCACCAGCAAACGGTGAGCCAATTATTGTGCCTTCGCAAGATATCGTGTTGGGTCTGTACTACATGACTCGTGAAAAACTGGCTGCACGTGGTGAAGGTATGTACTTCGCTGATGTATCTGAAGTGCAACGTGCATATGCCGTTGGCGCAGTAGATTTGCATGCCAAAATCAGTGTTCGTATTCAAGAATATGATTTGGAATTAGATGGTAGCAAGCAAGAGAAAATCACTCGCTATCAAACTACAGTGGGCCGTGCTTTGTTGTCAGAAATTCTGCCAGCTGGCTTGCCATTTAGCTTGATTGACAAGGCACTGAAGAAGAAAGAAATCTCACGTTTAATCAATGCTGGTTTCCGTAAGGTTGGTATCCGTGAGACAGTGATTTTGGCTGACAAGTTGATGAGCATGGGTTATGCCTATGCTACCCGTGCTGGTATCTCTATCAGTATTAACGATATGTTAGTACCACCAGAAAAATCTCAATTGATTGCTGCGGCTGAAGCTGAAGTAAAAGAAATTGAAGATCAATATGTATCTGGTTTGGTAACGCAAGGTGAGCGTTATAACAAGGTGGTTGATATCTGGGGTCGTGCAGGCGACAAAGTCGCTGACGCGATGATGAAACAGTTGAAAGAAGAAGTAGTGTTGAGCGCGAGCGGTCAACAGATGAATGACAAAGACGGCAAGCCTATGCGTCAGGAATCATTCAATGCGATTTATATGATGGCTGACTCTGGCGCCCGTGGCTCTGCTGCTCAGGTGAGACAGTTGGCAGGTATGCGCGGTCTGATGGCAAAACCGGATGGTTCTATTATTGAAACACCGATTACGGCTAACTTCCGTGATGGTTTGAACGTATTGCAATACTTTATTTCCACCCACGGTGCTCGTAAGGGCTTGGCTGATACAGCGTTGAAGACAGCGAACTCCGGTTACTTGACACGTCGTTTGGTTGACGTGACTCAAGACTTGGTAGTCACTGAGCACGATTGCGGCACGACTGAAGGTTTGGTAACCAAAGCCTTGGTAAAAGGTGGTGAAGTAGTTGAGCCATTACATGACCGTATCTTGGGCCGTACAGCAGCATTAGATATCTTGCACCCTGAAACTCAGGAGGTGATTTATCCAGCCGGTACCTTGTTGAGTGAAGATGAAGTTGAGCGTATCGACGAGCTTGGTATCGATGAAGTGAAAGTGCGTACAGCGCTGACTTGCGATACTCGTTATGGTATTTGCGCTAAGTGTTATGGTCGTGACTTGGGTCGTGGCAAACTGATCAATATGGGTGAGGCAGTGGGTGTGATTGCTGCGCAATCCATCGGTGAGCCTGGTACACAGTTGACCATGCGTACTTTCCACATTGGTGGTGCGGTATCTCGTACAGCGTCTGTTAGCCAAGTTGAAAGTAAATCCAACGGTACCGTTCGATTCTCTGCCACGATGCGTTATGTGACTAACGCCAGAAATGAGCAAGTTGTGATTTCTCGTAACGGTGAAGCGATTGTGTTAGACGACAATGGTCGTGAGCGCGAACGTCACAAGATTCCTTATGGCGCTACCTTGATTGTTCAAGACGGCAAACAGGTAAAAGCTGGTCAGCCAGTGGCCACATGGGATCCGCATACTCGTCCAATTATTACTGAGTATGCTGGCCGTGTGAAATTTGAGAACGTTGAAGAGGGTATTACGGTTGCCAAGCAAATCGATGAAGTAACCGGTTTGTCTTCCTTGGTTGTTATCGATCCTAAACAACGTGCAGGTCAAAGCAAAGGTTTACGTCCACAAGTGAAATTGTTGGACAGCAATGGTAATGAAGTCAAAGTGGCTGGCAGTGATGTGTCAGTGAATGTGACCTTCCAATTAGGTTGCATCATCACGGTTAAGGACGGACAAGAAGTGGGTGTGGGTGAAGTATTGGCTCGTATTCCTCAAGAGTCATCCAAGACACGTGATATTACCGGGGGTCTTCCTCGTGTGGCTGAGTTGTTTGAAGCTCGTTCACCAAAAGACTCCGGCATGTTGGCAGAAATTACTGGTACCGTATCCTTCGGTAAAGATACCAAAGGTAAACAGCGTTTGATCATTACTGATCTAGACGGTGTGACCAATGAATATCTAATTCCTAAAGATAAGCACGTCACCGTGCATGACGGCCAAGTAGTGACTAAGGGTGAAAGCATTGTGGACGGCCCAGCTGATCCTCAAGACATCCTGCGTCTACAAGGTCGCGAGGCCTTAGCGCGTTACATCATCGATGAAGTTCAAGATGTGTACCGTTTACAAGGCGTGAAGATTAATGACAAGCATATTGAAGTGATTGTCAGACAGATGTTGCGTCGTGTACGTATTACAGATGCTGGCGATACCTCCTTCATTATGGGTGAACAAGTAGAACGTGCAGATGTCTTGGCAGAAAACGAAAAAGTGGTTGCCGAGAACAAGCGTCCAGCTAGCTTCGAGTATGTGCTGTTAGGTATTACTAAAGCTTCCTTGTCCACAGACTCCTTTATCTCTGCGGCTTCCTTCCAGGAAACTACGCGTGTTCTCACCGAGGCTGCCATCCTTGGCAAGCGCGATGATTTGCGTGGTCTGAAGGAAAACGTGATTGTGGGTCGCTTGATTCCAGCCGGTACAGGCCTGGCCTATCATGAGACACGCAAGCGCGGCGGTGCAGCCCAGCCATCCCCTGTGGATGCAGGTGCTGATGTCGTTGAGATGGAGCCAAATGCAGTGTCAGAACAGCCCGAGTCAGAGGCAGGAAACACTGAGATAGCTTGACATAAAACGTAACGCTAAATAGAATGCTATGTTTTCCGGGATGGCCTTTTCGCCGTCCCGTACTTTTTACAGGATTATAGGTTATGCCAACCATCAACCAATTAGTGCGCAAACCGCGCCAAAAAGTAGTTGCTAAAAGCAAGGTGCCAGCTCTGGAGAGCTGTCCTCAGAAGCGTGGTGTTTGTACACGTGTGTACACCACTACTCCAAAGAAACCAAACTCTGCTTTGCGTAAAGTGGCTAAGGTTCGCCTGACTAACGGCTATGAAGTCATTAGTTATATCGGCGGTGAAGGCCACAACTTGCAAGAGCACAGTGTGGTATTGATTCGCGGTGGTCGTGTAAAAGACTTACCAGGTGTGCGTTACCACATGGTACGCGGTAGCTTGGATACTGCTGGCGTGAAAGATCGTAAGCAGTCTCGCTCCAAATACGGTGCTAAGCGCCCTAAAGAGGCTTAATCATTAGCCGCCAGATAGAGGAATAGATAAATGCCAAGACGTAGAGAAGTCCCCAAACGTAACATTCTGCCCGATCCAAAGTTCGGTAGTCAGGAAGTTTCTAAATTCGTAAACGTGCTGATGACAGGCGGTAAAAAGTCTGTTGCAGAACGCATTCTGTACGGCGCTTTTGATCAAGTGTCCAACAAAAGCGGAAAAGATGCGCTAGAAGTATTTACTTTAGCCATTAACAATCTGCGTCCTGTGGTTGAAGTTAAGAGTCGCCGTGTCGGTGGTGCTAACTATCAAGTGCCAGTAGAAGTTCGTCCAAGTCGACGTAGTGCCTTGGCGATGCGTTGGTTGCGTGATGCGGCGCGTAAGCGTGGCGAAAAATCCATGGATCTGCGTTTGGCAGCTGAAATGGTTGAGGCTTCCGAAGGTCGCGGCGCTGCAATGAAAAAGCGTGAGGAAGTTCACCGTATGGCAGAAGCTAACAAAGCTTTCTCTCATTTCCGTTTTTAATCTAAAAGATTTATTAAGAAGGTACTCGCTGTGGCTCGTAAAACTCCAATTGAACGTTACCGTAATATCGGTATTAGTGCGCACATTGACGCTGGTAAAACCACGACAACTGAACGTATTCTCTATTACACCGGTGTGAACCATAAGATTGGTGAGGTGCACGATGGTGCAGCGACCATGGACTGGATGGAGCAAGAGCAAGAGCGCGGTATCACCATTACCTCTGCTGCGACGACCTGTTTCTGGAAGGGTATGGACAATGCTCGTCAAGAACACCGTTTCAATATTATTGATACCCCAGGACACGTAGACTTCACGATTGAAGTTGAGCGTTCTATGCGTGTGCTTGACGGCGCATGTATGGTTTACTGTGCGGTAGGTGGCGTGCAACCACAATCTGAAACTGTTTGGCGTCAAGCTAACAAATACAAAGTGCCACGTTTGGCGTTTGTAAACAAAATGGACCGTTCCGGTGCCGATTTCTTCAAAGTTGTTGAGCAAATGCGCAAGCGTTTGAAAGCTAACCCAGTGCCTATCGTGATCCCAATCGGTAAAGAAGATACTTTCACCGGTGTGGTTGATCTGATCAAGATGAAGGCAATTTACTGGGATGAAGCATCACAAGGTATGAAGTTCGACTACCGTGACATCCCTGCTGATTTAACAGATACCGCCAAAGAGTGGCGTGAATTCATGTTGGAAGCTGCAGCAGAAGCCAATGAAGAATTGATGAACAAGTACTTGGAAGGCGGCGACTTGACTGAAGCCGAAGTTATCCATGGCTTGCGTATGCGTACCATTGCAACGGAAATTCAACCGATGTTGTGCGGTACTGCATTTAAGAACAAAGGCGTTCAACGTATGTTGGATGCTGTGATTGATTTCTTGCCATCCCCAGTAGATATTCCTGATGTTCAAGGCGAAGACGAAAGTGGTAAACCTATCACACGTAAAGCTGACGACAATGAAGGCTTCTCTGCTTTGGCATTCAAATTGATGACTGACCCGTTCGTTGGTCAGTTGACCTTTATCCGCGTTTACTCCGGCGTATTGAAAAAAGGCGACACTGTTTACAACTCTGTTAAGGGTCGTAAAGAGCGTATTGGCCGTATCGTGCAAATGCATGCGAACAATCGTGAAGAAGTGGATGAAGTGTTGGCGGGCGATATTGCTGCCTGTATCGGTCTAAAAGACGTAACGACGGGTGAGTCATTATGTTCTCCAGAAAAACCAATTATTCTTGAGCGCATGGTATTCCCTGAGCCAGTGATTCACGTTGCGGTTGAGCCAAAAACTAAGAGTGACCAAGAAAAAATGGGTCTAGCTCTGGGTCGTTTGGCGCAAGAAGATCCATCTTTCCGTGTGCGCTCTGATGAAGAGTCTGGCCAAACCATTATTTCTGGTATGGGTGAGTTGCACTTAGACATTATTGTTGATCGTATGAAGCGTGAGTTTGGCGTTGAGGCTAGCGTTGGTGCTCCTCAAGTAGCTTACCGTGAAGCGATCAAGAAAAAAGTTGAAGTCGAAGGTAAGTTTGTTAAGCAATCCGGTGGTAAAGGTCAGTACGGTCACGTATGGATCACCATGGAGCCAAACGATGCCGGTAAAGGCTTTGAGTTTGTTGACCAAATTAAGGGTGGTACAGTGCCACGCGAATTTATTCCAGCGGTAGAAAAAGGCTTGTTGGAAACAATTCCAAGTGGTGTATTGGCTGGCTTCCCGGTAGTTGACGTTAAAGTTACCTTGTTTGACGGTTCTTACCATGACGTTGACTCGAATGAAAACGCCTTTAAGATGGCTGCATCAATGGCGTTTAAAGATGGTATGCGTAAAGCAGATCCAATCTTGCTAGAGCCTATTATGTCCGTGGAAATTGAAACCCCAGAAGACTACATGGGCGATGTGATGGGCGATTTGTCCTCACGCCGCGGTGTGATTCAGGGTATGGACGATATGGCTAGCGGCGGTAAAGCAATTAGAGCTGAAGTGCCATTGTCAGAAATGTTCGGCTATGCCACAACAGTGCGTTCGCTGTCACAAGGTCGTGCCAGCTACACAATGGAATTCAAGCACTATGCAGAAGCGCCACGAAATGTTGCTGATGCAGTGATGAACAAGAAATAAACATCAATTAATTCGAGAGGAAATACATTATGGCGAAAGGCAAATTTGAACGTACCAAGCCGCACGTGAACGTTGGTACGATTGGACACGTTGACCATGGTAAGACGACGCTGACAGCGGCGATTACAACGATATTGGCGAAGAAGTTTGGTGGTGAGGCTAAGGCATACGATCAAATTGACGCGGCGCCAGAAGAGAAGGCACGTGGTATTACGATTAACACAGCGCACGTAGAGTATGAGACAGCGACGCGTCACTATGCACACGTTGACTGTCCAGGACACGCTGACTATGTAAAGAACATGATTACTGGTGCTGCGCAGATGGACGGTGCTATTTTGGTATGTTCAGCAGCGGACGGTCCGATGCCACAGACGCGTGAGCACATTTTGTTGGCACGCCAAGTGGGTGTTCCATACATTGTGGTGTTTTTGAACAAAGCGGACATGGTAGATGATGCTGAGTTGTTGGAATTGGTAGAGATGGAAGTGCGTGACTTGTTGTCCAAGTATGACTTCCCAGGTGATGACACACCGATTATCAAGGGTTCAGCGAAGTTAGCATTGGAAGGTGACCAATCAGAGATTGGTGAGCCATCAATTTTCCGTTTGGCAGATGCGTTGGATTCTTACATTCCTACGCCAGAGCGTGCGATTGACGGTGCGTTCTTGATGCCAGTAGAAGATGTATTCTCTATTTCAGGTCGTGGTACTGTGGTAACAGGTCGTGTAGAGCGCGGCATTGTTAAAGTAGGCGATGAAATTGAGATTGTTGGTTTGAAGGCGACGTTGAAGACGACATGTACGGGTGTTGAGATGTTCCGTAAGTTGTTGGATCAAGGTCAAGCGGGTGATAACGTGGGTGTGTTGTTGCGTGGTACGAAGCGTGAAGAAGTTGAGCGTGGTCAAGTATTGGCTAAGCCAGGTTCAATTACGCCACACACGAAGTTCACAGCAGAGATTTACGTATTGGGTAAAGATGAAGGTGGTCGTCATACGCCATTCTTCAATGGATACCGTCCACAGTTTTACTTCCGTACAACGGACGTAACAGGTGCGGTAGAGTTGCCAGCAGGTACTGAGATGGTGATGCCTGGTGATAACGTATCCATTACGGTACAGTTGATTGCACCGATTGCGATGGAAGAAGGCTTGCGCTTTGCGATTCGTGAAGGTGGCCGTACTGTTGGCGCCGGTGTTGTTGCGAAAATTATTGAATAATCCAAAGTAATTAAATTCATGGCGGGGGAAACCCCGCCTTTCGTTCTTTAAGAGAGGCTAAAATGCAAAATCAAAAAATTCGTATCCGTCTGAAAGCGTTTGACTATCGTTTAATCGATCAATCTGCTCAAGAAATCGTTGAAACAGCAAAGCGTACTGGCGCGGTTGTTAAAGGCCCAGTGCCATTGCCAACTAGAATCGAGCGTTTTGACCTTTTGCGTTCACCTCATGTCAACAAAACATCCCGTGACCAGTTCGAAATCCGCACCCATCAGCGTTTGATGGATATTGTTGATCCGACTGATAAAACGGTTGATGCGCTGATGAAGTTAGATTTGCCAGCCGGTGTTGATGTAGAAATTAAGCTCTAATTTAGAGCGACAACTGAATAGGTTGTCATGCAGGTATGAGTTCGGTATAATCCGCGCTCTTTTGTGAAGCTGGTCAATTGTAATCAGCTTTGTAACTAAATATAAGGAAACGATCATGAGCTTAGGGCTTATTGGTCGCAAGGTAGGTATGACCCGCCTGTTCACTGAGGATGGTACAACCATCCCTGTGACGGTGCTGGAAGTTATTCCGAACCGTGTGACCCAAATTAAAACTGTCGAATCCGATGGTTATAACAGCTTGCAGCTTGCTTATGGCGAGCGCCGTGCTAGTCGCGTAAACCGTGCTTTAACCGGTCACTTTGCGAAATCTGGCTCTGCAGCTGGTTCAGGTCTAAAAGAATTCTCCCTGTCACAAGAACAATTGGCTAACTTTGCGCCTGGCGCAACGGTGGGTGTGGATATTTTCCAAGCCGGTCAATTAGTGGATGTGACGGGTACATCTATTGGTAAAGGTTTTGCTGGTGCTATTAAGCGTCACAACTTTTCTTCTAACCGCGCTTCACACGGTAACTCTAGATCACATAATGTGCCAGGCTCTATTGGTATGGCGCAAGATCCAGGTCGTGTATTCCCCGGTAAGCGTATGCCAGGTCACTTAGGTGCAGCCAAAGTAACTACACAAAATCTAGAAGTAGTGCGTGTAGATGCTGAGCGCAATTTGTTACTGATTAAAGGTGCAATTCCTGGTGCTAAGGGCGGCGATGTTATCGTGCGTCCAGCCGTGAAAGCTCAGAACAATAAGGCGGGCAAATAATGGAAATCAAACTTATTGACCAGTCTGGTAAAGAGACTAAAAACGCAGTAAAGCTGTCTGACGTGACGTTTGGTCGCGAATTCAACGAGGCTTTAGTGCATCAAGTCGTTGTTGCCTATCAAGCTAATGCTCGTGTTGCAACTCGCGCTCAATTAGGTCGCGGTGAAGTCAGTCACACCACACGTAAACCATGGAACCAAAAAGGCACAGGTCGTGCGCGTTCTGGTATGAGCTCCAGCCCATTGTGGCGCGGAGGTGGTCGTGCTTTCCCAAATAGCCCTAATGAAAATTTCAGTCACAAAGTTAACCGTAAAGCTTACCGTGCTGGTATGTGCTCAATTCTTTCTGAATTGGTACGTCAATCGCGCTTAGCTGTGGTGGAAGACTTTAGTGTAGATACCCCTAAAACCAAAAACTTCATCAGCAAGATTAAGAGTCTTGGCTTCAATGAAGGCGTATTGGTGTTAGTAGAAAGCTTTGATGAGAACTTGTATTTGTCAGCACGTAACGTGCCAAATGCAATGGTGATCGAAGCGCAATATGTTGATCCAGTCAGCTTGGTTCGCTTCCCTAAAGTGTTAGCCACTAAAGCAGCTGTGAAGAAGCTTGAGGAGATGTTGGCATGAGTAACGTAGCGAATAATCAAGAGCGTTTGTTACAGATTCTGATTGCTCCTCAAATCACCGAGAAAGCAACACGTATCGCTGACAAGCATCAACAAATTGCATTCAAGGTTCGTACTGATGCAACTAAACCAGAAATCAAGGCCGCTGTAGAGTTGGCATTTAAGGTTGAGGTTTTGGCTGTGACTGTGGCGAATGTTGAAGGTAAAGAGAAACGTGCGGGCCGTATTATGGGTCGCCGTAAGGACTGGAAGAAAGCTTATGTAAGCTTGAAACCAGGTCAAGAAATCAATTTTGCAGCGGGCGAATAAGGAGAAATCATGGCACTGATTAAAGTCAAGCCTACTTCACCAGGTCGGCGCGCCGTATTAAAGGTGGTAACACCTGATCTATACAAGGGCAAGCCCCATGCGCCGCTGCTGGAGAAGAAAAACAAGAATGCTGGTCGTAACAACAATGGCCGCATTACTGTGCGCCACCAAGGCGGTGGTCATAAACAACATTATCGTATCGTCGACTTCCGTCGTAACAAGGATGGTATCCCAGCTAAGGTTGAACGCCTTGAGTATGATCCAAACCGCAGTGCCAACTTGGCATTGTTGTGTTACGCAGATGGTGAGCGTCGTTACATTATTGCGCCACGAGGCGTGACTGCTGGTACGCAATTGATTAGCGGCTCTGATGCGCCAATCAAAGTGGGTAATGCTATGCCACTGCGTAACATTCCAGTTGGTAGCACGATACATTGTATCGAACTGCAACCTGGCAAAGGTGCTCAACTAGCACGTTCTGCTGGTACATCAGTTCAGTTACTGGCACGTGAAGGTAGTTATGCGCAGTTGCGTTTACGTTCCGGTGAAGTTCGCCGCGTACACGTTGACTGTAAAGCAACCCTAGGTGAAGTGGGTAATGAAGAGCATTCATTACGTTCTATCGGTAAAGCTGGTGCGATGCGCTGGCGTGGTGTTCGTCCTACCGTTCGCGGTGTGGTGATGAACCCAGTCGATCACCCACACGGCGGTGGTGAAGGTAAAACAGCTGCTGGTATGAATCCAGTGAGCCCATGGGGTACTCCAACCAAGGGTTATCGTACCCGTAAGAACAAGCGTACTGACAACATGCGTGTGTCACGTCGTCCAGCGAATAAGAGGTAATTAATATGGCACGTTCAATTAAAAAAGGACCATTCCTTGATGGTCACCTGGCAAAGAAAGTTGAAGTGGCTGTCGAGACTCGTGATCGTAAGCCGATCAAGACTTGGTCACGTCGCTCAACCATTCTGCCTAATTTTATTGGCCTGACAATTGCCGTTCACAATGGAAGACAGCACGTTCCTGTGTTGATTTCTGAGAACATGGTCGGTCACAAGCTTGGTGAATTTGCGTTGACTCGCACATTCAAAGGCCACGCTGCTGACAAGAAAGCGAAGAAATAGGAGAGCATGATGGAAGTATCTGCAATTTTAAGAGGTGTACACCTGTCTCCACAAAAAGCTCGCTTGGTGGCTGACTTGGTGCGTGGCAAAAAAGTTGACTACGCCTTAAACATTTTGACTTTCTCCCCTAAAAAGGGTGCAGAAATCATCAAGAAGGTCGTGGAATCAGCGATTGCCAATGCTGAACACAATAATGGCGCTGACATCGACGAGTTGAAGGTAACTTCAATTTGTGTTGATAAGGGACTCGTTCTTAAGCGTGTGCGTGCACGTGCTAAAGGTCGCGCAGGTCGTATTACCAAACCAACCTGTCACATCAAAGTGACAGTAGGTAACTAAAGGAATCGTTATGGGTCAGAAAATTCATCCAATTGGTTTCCGCCTGGGCGTCCAGAAAAACTGGTCATCTCGTTGGTATGCCAACAGCAAAAATTTCCCAGAAATGCTGAATAGCGATATCGCTGTTCGTAGCTTTCTGAAAAAGAAACTGGCAAACGCTGCCGTCAGCAAGATTGTGATTGAGCGTCCTGCCAAAAATGCAAAGATTACGATTTACAGTGCACGTCCAGGTATCGTGATTGGTAAGAAAGGCGAAGACATTGAGTCCTTGCGTTCTAGCCTCCAAGCACTGATGGGCGTTCCTGTTCATTTGAATATTGAAGAAGTACGTAAACCAGAAATCGACGCAACGCTAATCGCTGAAAGTATTGCTCAGCAGTTAGAAAAGCGTGTGATGTTCCGCCGTGCTATGAAACGCGCTATGCAAAATGCAATGCGTTTGGGTGCACAAGGCATCAAAATTATGAGCTCTGGTCGTTTGAATGGTATCGAAATTGCGCGTACCGAATGGTATCGCGAAGGTCGTGTGCCACTTCATACATTACGTGCAGACATTGATTATGGCGTTGCTGAAGCGTCAACAACCTACGGTATCATCGGTATCAAGGTTTGGGTGTTTAAGGGTGAAGTATTCGACAACAAGCTGGAAGCCAGCGTGAATGCGACTACTCAAGCTGCACCTGCTGCGCCAGCAGAAGAGCCTGTGAAGAAACCTAGAAAGTCGGGGGCAAAAAATGCTACAGCCAGCTAGACAAAAATACCGCAAGATGCAAAAAGGCCGCAATAAAGGCATTGCAACGACCGGTAACAAAGTAAGTTTTGGTGAGTTCGGATTGAAGGCAGTTGGACGTGGTCGTCTGACAGCGAGACAAATCGAAGCCGCGCGTCGCGTGATGACACGTCATATTAAGCGTGGTGGTCGCGTATGGATTCGCATTTTCCCCGATCAGCCAATTTCCAAAAAGCCTGCTGAAGTGCGTATGGGTAACGGTAAAGGTAGTACCGAGTACTACGTAGCTCAGATTCAGCCTGGCAAAATGCTGTATGAAATGGATGGTGTAAGTGAAGAGTTGGCCAGAGAGGCTTTCCGTTTAGCTGCTGCTAAATTGCCTATCGAAACTACTTTTGCTACACGTCATTTAGGGAGTTAATGATGAAAGCCAGTGAATTGAGAGCAAAATCAGTTGACGCGTTGAAAAGCGAATTGTTAGACCTTCGCCGTGCCCAGTTCTCACTGCGCATGCAAGCAGCGACTCAACAGTTAACCAAAGTAGATCAAATCGGCAAAGTGCGTAAAGACATCGCACGTGTACGTACCGTTTTGACCGAAAAACTGAACGCTGAAAAAGCTTGAACGGAGTAATGATGAATAGCGATAAGCAAACAAGCAAAGTCGTCCGTAGTTTAAGCGGTCGCGTAGTAAGTGACAAAATGGACAAAACCGTTGTGGTATTGGTTGAGCGTAAGGTCAAACACCCAACAATCGGTAAAGTTGTTCGTCGTTCTAATAAATTCCATGCGCATGATGAAGCGAATGAATGTAAAGAAGGCGATGTAGTAGTGATTGAAGAATCTCGTCCAATTTCCAAGACTAAAACTTGGAAGGTAAGCAAGATCGTAGCGAAAGCTGCGACTGTGTAGTGATTTATATTGCTTCCCCTGTGGAAGCAATATATAATATGCGGCTTTTTTGGCACCCCTAAAGCTGGTGCCCCAATACTGACCGTGGTGCTGTCAGCCGTGTTGACATGCGGCTGGTGTTGGTTTTAACGGATTAAGTTGGAGATTATTCTCATGATTCAAATGCAATCTCGGCTAGATGTTGCCGATAACACTGGTGCTCGCTCTGTGCAGTGCATCAAAGTGTTGGGCGGTTCTAAGCGTCGTTACGCCAGTATCGGCGACATTATCAAGGTGAGCATCAAAGATGCTGCGCCTCGTGGTCGCGTGAAAAAAGGCGAAGTGTACAGTGCTGTAGTCGTTCGTACTGCTAAGGGTGTTCGTCGTCCAGACGGTTCCCTAGTGAAGTTCGATAGCAACGCAGCTGTACTGTTGAATAACAAGTTAGAGCCGATTGGAACACGTATTTTTGGACCTGTGACTCGTGAGTTGCGCGGTGAGCGTTTCATGAAAATTGTGTCATTGGCGCCTGAAGTTTTGTAAGGAATAGACCATGAACAAAATTCGTAAAGGTGACCAAGTCATCGTGACAACTGGTAAAGACAAGGGCAAGCGCGGTACCGTGCTGAATGTTCTAGAAACTGGCCATGTTGTGGTTGAAGGTGCAAATATGGTTAAAAAGCACGCTAAACCAAACCCAATGCGCGGCATTGTTGGCGGGATTATCAGCAAAGAAATGCCTTTGGATATCTCCAACGTTGCACTTTATAACCCTGCCACCCAAAAGGGTGAACGTGTGGGCTTCAAACTTCTGGATGATGGACGCAAAGTGCGTGTATTCAAATCCAGCGGTGAAGTCGTTGACGCTTAATAGAGAGGCAGCATAACAATGGCTCGTTTAAAAGATTATTACAAAGAGAACGTGGTAAAGGCCTTGACCGAACAGTTCGGTTACAAGTCGCCAATGGAAGTGCCACGTATTGAGAAAATCACTCTGAATATGGGTGTTGGTGAAGCCGTGGCTGATAAGAAAGTCATGGAACACGCGGTTGAAGACATGGTGAAAATCGCCGGTCAGAAACCAGTTGTTACCAAAGCTAAGAAATCTGTTGCTTCTTTCAAGATTCGTGACGGTTACCCAGTGGGTTGTAAAGTTACTTTGCGTCGCGAACGCATGTACGAATTCCTTGATCGTCTAGTAACAGTTGCGATTCCTCGTATCCGCGATTTCCGTGGTATTTCCGCTAAGTCTTTCGACGGTCGCGGCAATTACAACATGGGCATCAAAGAGCAGATCATTTTCCCTGAAATTGAATATGACAAGATTGATGCACTGCGCGGTATGAACATCACTATTACTACGACTGCTAAAACAGATGAAGAAGCTAAGGCTTTGTTGTCTGCATTTAGCTTCCCGTTCAGAAACTGAGGCTCTTATGGCTAAGACATGTATGATCGAACGCGAATTAAAACGTCGCGAAACCGTTAAGAAATATGCAGCTAAGCGTGCTGAGTTGTTTGCCGTCATTAATGATGTAAACGCTAGCACTGAAGACAAGCGCGCAGCTCGTCAAAAACTGCAAAGTCTGCCACGTAATTCCAGTCCTGTAAGACAGCGTAATCGTTGTGCTTTGACTGGTCGTCCACGTGGTGTATTCAGTAAATTTGGAATCTCGCGTATTAAATTGCGTGATTTAATGATGCGCGGTGAAGTGCCTGGCGTCATCAAGGCTAGCTGGTAAGGGAGAATAAGCAATGAGTATGAGCGATCCTATTGCCGATATGTTGACCCGTATTCGTAACGCACAAAGTACGAATAAGGCAACCGTTGCAATGCCTTCCTCTAAAGTGAAACGCGCGATTGCAGCCGTTTTGAAAGATGAAGGTTATATCGAAGATTTTGCAGTGCAAGAAAATGCTGGTAAACCTGAGTTGACGATACACCTCAAGTACTATGCAGGTCAGCCTGTAATTGAAATGATTGACCGTGTGAGTCGTCCTGGTCTGCGCATTTACCGTGGCAGCAATGAGATTCCTAAGGTGATGAATGGTTTGGGTGTGACGATTGTGTCTACATCCAAGGGTGTGATGACAGATCGCAAAGCACAAGCTGCCGGTGTCGGTGGTGAAGTGTTGTGTGTAGTGGCTTAAGGAGAAAACGATGTCTCGCGTAGCTAAGAATCCAGTCTCCATCCCAGCTAAAGTTGAAGTTGTGTTGACCCCGGAAGCGATTGCAGTAAGCGGTCCTATGGGTAAATTAAGTCAACCACTCACAGGTGATGTGAAATTAAATCGTGAGGGTGATGTTTTAACCTTTGTTGCAGCAAACGATTCACAACATTCTCGTGCCATGTCCGGTACTGTAAGAGCGCTTGTTGCTAATATGGTGCGTGGTGTTTCCGAGGGTTTTGTTCGTAAGTTGACCTTGGTTGGTGTGGGTTACAAAGCCCAAGCCCAAGGCGCTAACTTGAATCTTGAATTAGGTTATTCACATCCTATCAACCACAAAATGCCAGCTGGCGTTACTGTTGAAACCCCAAGTCAAACTGAAATCGTACTGAAATGTGCGGATAAGCAGGTATTGGGTCAAGTAGCAGCACAGATTCGTGCCTACCGTGCTCCTGAGCCTTATAAAGGCAAAGGTGTTCGTTATGCAGATGAAGTGGTTGTGATTAAAGAAACCAAGAAGAAATAAGGTGTAACCATGGACATTAATGTAAATTCACGTTTGCGTAGAGCACGTAAAACCCGTGCCAAGATTGCGCAGTTGAAGGTAACACGTTTATGTGTGCACCGTAGCAACAGCCATATTTACGCTCAAATTATCGATGCAACAGGCGGTAAGGTATTAGCAAGTGCCTCGACGATGGAAGCTGAAGTGCGCAAGAAAGTCAAAAACGGCGGCAATGTAGAAGCTGCTGCTGTGATTGGTAAACGCATTGCTGAGAAAGCAAAGACTGCTGGTGTGACCACAGTTGCGTTCGACCGCTCTGGTTATAAATATCATGGCCGTATCAAAGCGTTGGCAGATGCTGCACGCGAAAACGGCTTATCGTTCTAAACATCGAGGTTGATAATGGCAAAAGATATTGAACAGCAACAGCAAACCGATGGTTTGCGCGAGAAGATGATCTCGGTCAACCGTGTGACTAAAGTGGTCAAGGGTGGTCGTATTATGAGCTTTGCCGCACTGACAGTTGTGGGTGATGGCGACGGCGCAGTAGGTATGGGTAAAGGCAAGGCGCGTGAAGTGCCTGCAGCAGTACAAAAAGCGATGGACGAAGCCCGTCGTAGCATGGTGAAAATCAACCTAAATAACGGCACATTGCATCACGCTGTTACTGGTGTTCACGGTGCTGCTAAGGTTTTCATTCAGCCTGCTTCTGAAGGTACTGGAATTATTGCCGGTGGTGCAATGCGTGCGATTTTTGAAGTGATGGGCGTGACTAACGTTTTGGCTAAGTGTATTGGTTCAACCAATCCTTACAACGTTGTACGTGCAACTTTAAACGGTTTGCAATCCATGAATACACCAGCTGAAATCGCTGCTAAGCGCGGTAAGACTGTTGAAGAAATTAGAGGCTAATCATGGCTAAGGCTAATAAAGACACCAATACAATTAAGGTGACGCTGGTTAAGAGCACGATCGGTAGAATTGCTGCCCATCAAGCATGTGTTCGTGGCCTAGGTTTGCGTCGTATGCATCATACAGTTGAAGTGCTTGATACTCCTGCAAATCGCGGGATGATTAATGCAGTAAGCTATCTTTTGAAGGTAGAAGCATAATGAAATTAAATACTATTACTCCTGCTGAAGGCAGTAAGCATGCCAAACGTCGCGTAGGTCGCGGTATTGGTTCTGGTTTGGGTAAAACCTGTGGCCGCGGTCACAAGGGTCAAAAATCTCGCACAGGCGGTTTCCATAAAGTGGGCTTTGAAGGCGGTCAAATGCCAATTCAAAGACGTTTGCCTAAGCGTGGTTTCGTATCTCTAACAAGAGCGGATACAGCAAATGTACGCATTGGTGATTTGATGGCTTTGGATGCTAAGGTGATTGACTTGTTGACACTGAAAGCAGCCAATGTTGTGCCTATCCAAACCAAGACAGTAAAAGTTTATTTGTCTGGTGAAGTAACCAAGGCTGTTTCAGTACAAGGTTTGTTGTTGACTAAAGGCGCTCGTGCAGCAATAGAAGCTGCTGGCGGCAAGATCGTAGAGTAAGACTTTGGCCAACGATAGTATCTTAAGTGCAGTCAACAAAACAGGCGAATTAAAACGTCGCCTGTTGTTTGTTTTAGGTGCCTTAATCGTTTATCGCTTAGGGGCACATATTCCTGTTCCAGGAATTAATGCAGAAGTTTTAGCAAAACTGTTTGAGTCACAAAGCACTGGTATTTTGGGCATGTTTAACATGTTCTCAGGCGGTGCCTTGTCTCGTTTTACAGTGTTTGCTTTGGGTATCATGCCCTATATTTCTGCCTCGATTATTATGCAGTTGATGACTGTGGTATCACCACAGTTAGAGCAATTGAAAAAAGAAGGTGAAGCTGGAAGGCGACAAATTACTAAGTACACCCGCTACGGCACTGTCTTATTAGCGACCTTCCAAGCACTGGGTATTGCCATAGCTCTTGAGTCACAGGCAGGACTAGTATTAAGTCCAGGCTTTGTATTCAGAATTACTACGGTTGTTACCTTAGTGTGCGGCACGATGTTTTTGATGTGGTTGGGCGAACAGATTACTGAGCGTGGTATTGGTAACGGTATTTCGGTAATCATTTTCGCTGGGATTGTGGCAGGCTTACCGCACGCCATCTTCTCAACATTAGATTTAGCAAGTACTGGTGCGTTTAATCCAGTATTCGTAATTTTCTTATTTATCGCGGCTATTTTGGTCACCGGTTTTGTGGTGTTTGTAGAGCGTGGACAAAGAAAAATTACTGTGAATTATGCAAAGCGTCAGGTGGGTCGTCAGATCATGGGTGGTCAGACATCGCACTTGCCTTTGAAGCTCAATATGTCGGGTGTGATTCCCCCTATTTTTGCTTCAAGCATTATTTTGTTCCCAGCCACCTTAGCGGGTTGGTTTGGCAGCCATGATAGTGTGTCTTGGTTGAAGGATATTGGATCGAAGTTGTCCCCAGGGCAGCCGGTTTATATTTTGTTGTTCACATTAGCAATTTTGTTCTTCTGTTTCTTTTATACAGCGTTGGTATTCAACCCTAAAGAAACAGCGGAAAACTTGAAGAAGAGTGGTGCTTTTGTACCAGGTATTCGCCCAGGTGAGCAAACTGCTAATTACATAGACAAGATTATGGGTCGTTTGACATTTATTGGTGCGATTTACATCACAGCCGTATGTCTGCTACCAGAGTTTTTAATTTTGAAGTTCCACGTGCCATTCTATTTTGGCGGGACATCATTACTGATTATCGTAGTGGTGACTATGGATTTTATGTCGCAAATGCAAGCGCATTTGATGTCGCAACAATATGAAGGCCTGCTGAAGAAGGCTAACTTTAAGGGCGGAAACGCTTTTAATCGTTAACTCAGGAGGCTAAGCGATGGCAAAAGAAGACAGAATTGAGATGCAAGGTGAGATTGTTGAAAATCTCCCGAATGCGACTTTTAGAGTGAAATTAGAAAACGGCCATGTGGTGTTGGGTCATATCTCCGGCAAGATGCGTATGCACTATATTCGTATTCTTCCTGGTGACAAGGTAACAGTGGAATTAACACCATATGATTTAACGAAGGCACGGATTGTATTCCGCGCTAAATAGATTTTGATTTAGGTTTGTGAGGCGAAAATGAGAGTTCGTGCATCAGTAAAAGCTTTATGCAGAAATTGCAAAGTAGTGCGTCGTCGCGGTGTCGTTCGCGTTATTTGTAGCGATCCAAGACATAAACAACGTCAAGGTTAATTGACGTAACAGTGGGTTGCCGATTGTTAAAAGTCGGCTTAAATGATAAAATTTTGGGCTTTTTTGACGGTTTATAAACCAACCGTCATCACGATGGAGTAAGTACATGGCTCGTATAGCAGGGGTAAATATCCCAAATCATAAACATGCAGAGATTGCTTTAACGGCAATTTATGGCATTGGACGTAACACAGCTAAGCGCATTTGTGATGCCGCTGGTGTTGCTGTTACCACAAAGATCAAAGATCTGAACGATGCCGAAGTCGAAAAGCTGCGTGATGAAGTGGCCAAATTACAAGTTGAAGGTGATTTGCGCCGTGAAGTGACAATGAACATCAAGCGTTTGATGGATTTGGGTTGCTACCGTGGTGTGCGTCATCGCCGTGGCCTCCCTGTTCGTGGTCAACGTACAAAAACCAATGCGCGAACACGCAAAGGTCCAGTAAAGCCTATCAAGGCATCCAAGTAAGGAATAAGACATGGCTAAAGCTAACGTACGCGTTCGCAAGAAAGTTAAAAAGAATGTTGCTGAAGGCATTGCACATGTGCATGCTTCCTTCAATAACACCATTATTACGATTACCGACAGACAAGGTAATGCCCTGTCTTGGGCAACTTCCGGCGGTGCCGGTTTTAAAGGCTCACGTAAAAGTACTCCATTTGCTGCCCAGGTAGCTGCTGAAGCAGCTGGTAAAGCAGCGCAAGAGTACGGCGTGAAAAACCTTGAAGTTCGCATTAAAGGTCCTGGTCCTGGTCGTGAATCAGCTGTGCGTGCTTTAAACGCAGCTGGATTCAAGATCACCAGCATCTCTGATGTGACCCCAGTGCCGCACAACGGTTGTCGTCCACCTAAAAAACGTCGTATCTAAGCGACGTATAGCAGAGAATTATAGGAGATCACCTTGGCTAGAAATCTTGATCCTAAGTGCCGTCAGTGTCGCCGTGAAGGCGAGAAGCTATTCCTCAAAGGGGAAAAGTGCTTCACTGATAAATGTGCTATTGAAAAGCGTAACTTCCCTCCAGGTCAGCACGGTCAGCGCCGTAATCAGCGCTTGTCTGACTATGGTGTTCAGTTGCGTGAAAAGCAAAAATTGCGTCGTATCTACGGTGTGCTTGAAGCTCAGTTCCGCAGCTACTATACTGAGGCTGATCGTCAAAAAGGCATTACTGGCGAGAACTTATTGCAATTATTGGAATGCCGTTTAGACAACGTTGCTTACCGTATGGGTATTGGTGCTTCACGCACTGAAGCGCGTCAAATCGTGCGTCACAATAGCATCTTGGTGAATGGCAAGCGCGTGAATATTCCTTCTTACCAAGTTAAACCAGGCGATACCATCCAAGTGACTGAAGCTGCGAAGAGTCAGTTGCGTATTAAAGGTTCTCTGGCTGCAGCTGAACAAAGAGGTTTCCCAGAGTGGCTTGATGTAGATGTGAAGTCATTGAAAGGTGTGTTTAAAGCTAAGCCACAACGTGATGACTTGCCAAGCACAATCAATGAATCATTGGTTGTTGAGCTTTACTCTAAGTAATCTAATTTAGGACGGTAAGGGAAATTATATGCAAAGTCCGACAGAATATTTGAAACCACGCGTTGTTGATGTTGAGGTGATTAATCCTCTACGCGCTCGCGTGACTTTGGAACCGATGGAACGTGGTTTTGGCTTTACCTTGGGTAATGCTTTACGCCGTGTATTGTTGTCATCCATTCCAGGCTATGCCATCACCGAAGTGAAAATTGATGGTGTGGTACATGAATACTCTACGATTGATGGTGTTCAAGAAGACGTGGTGGATATCCTTCTGAATTTGAAGGGTGTAGCACTCAAGTTGAACAGCAAAAATGAAACAGTGCTGAAACTGACTAAGTCAGGTGAAGGCGTGGTAACAGCTGCCGACTTTGAAACAGGTCACGATGCTGAAATTTTCAATCCTGATCATGTAATTGCTCACCTGACTAAGGGTGGCAAATTGAGCATGGAAGTGAAAATTGAAATGGGTCGTGGTTATCAACCTGTTCCAGTTCGTCAAAAGCCAGATGAAGATAAAGCCTTAGGTTTTATCATGATTGATGCTTCTTTCAGTCCAATCAACAAGGTGAGCTACCATGTTGAAAGTGCTCGTGTAGAGCAAAGAACTGACCTCGATAAGCTGATTATGGATGTTGAGACCAATGGTGTCATCGAACCAGAACAAGCGATTCGTGATGCTGCGCGTATTTTGATTGGTCAATTATCCGTGTTTGCTGATTTGGAAGGTGCTCCAACAGAAGTGGAAGTGAAGCAAGCGCCACAAGTTGACCCTATCCTATTGCGTCCAGTGGATGATTTGGAATTGACTGTTCGTTCAGCAAACTGCTTGAAAGCTGAGAACATCTATTACATCGGTGATTTGATTCAACGCACCGAAAATGAATTATTAAAAGCACCTAATTTGGGCCGTAAGTCTCTGAACGAGATTAAAGATGTTTTGGCATCTAAAGGTCTAACACTAGGCATGAAATTAGAAAACTGGCCACCCGTTGGCTTGGAAAAAGCGTGAGGAAATCACTATGCGTCATCGCAACAGTAACCGTAAATTAAACCGCACCAGCAGCCATCGTCAGGCGATGTTGCGTAACATGGCCAACTCTTTGTTGCGTCATGAAGTGATCAAAACTACTTTGCCTAAGGCAAAAGAGTTGCGTCGTATTGCTGAACCGCTGATTACTTTAGGTAAAAGCGCAACCTTAGCAAATCGTCGTTTGGCTTTTAGCCGTCTGCGCGATCGTGATATCGTAGGTAAGCTGTTCAACGAACTCGGCCCACGCTACAACACACGTCCAGGTGGATATTTGCGTATTTTGAAATGCGGCTTCCGTGATGGCGACAATGCACCGATGGCATTGGTTGAATTGGTAGACCGTCCAGAAACTGCTGCAGAGCCAGTGGCAGCTGAGTAATCAGTTGCACAATCAAAAAAGCCAGCCTAGCGCTGGCTTTTTTATTTATAGTCTATGACGGCTGATGAGCCGTATTACATCGGCTAGATTGAACGGCCAGTTCAGTGATTGTTTAAACTCAGCGATATGAAGCACGGGGATGCTGGTTTGATATTGAGCAAATAAAGTATCATTTGTAGTGATATCAATATGCTGAATTTTACAGGGAATCTCTGCTGCGACTTGATGCAAGATATCACTGGCCTGCTCACATAAGTGACAGTGCTCCGTACCATACAGGGTAATGTGCAATATATCGGTCATAGCAAACGCCAAATAAAATCATCTGAGGGCGATATAATATCGCTAAATCAGTGATACCCTAATGCAGTTTTAATGGATTAACGAAATCTTCAACCAGCGAGTAAGTGAATGGCGGAATATCAAGAAAATAAAGAAAGCTTACAAGAGAGCCTACAGCTGATTGTAGAGCTGCTGGATAAGCACGAGCTCGTCGAGAATTTAGTTCATAAGCAAGAACAAGATGGCCCTAAGCAAGAGTTGGTTGAGTCCATCGTCCACAGACAAAATATCGCTCTGCTGCAAAAAAAACTTGAATCCTTACACCCAGCTGACGTCGCCTATATTCTTGAAGCGCTTCCCTTAGAAAAACGTTTGTATGTTTGGGACCTTGTCAAAGCCGATCGCGATGGTGAAATTCTATTAGAAGTATCTGATGCAGTTCGACAAACCTTGATTGCTGACATGGACAGCGACGAGTTGTTGGCCGCTGCCGAGCAATTAGATACAGACGAGTTGGCTGACTTAGCGCCGGATTTGCCTAAAGATGTTCTGCAAGAATTATTAGATAGTTTAGATACACAAAATCGTGAACGTCTGCAGTCTGCACTCTCCTATCCTGAGGATACTGTAGGTGCGCGTATGGACTTTGATATCGTCACGATTCGCGAGGATATTAGCCTCGAAGTCGCTTTGCGATATCTGCGCCGAATTGGGCAACTACCAGACCATACCGATAAATTATTTGTGGTCGATAGACACGACATTCTGCGCGGCGTTTTGCCTCTAAAACGATTGGTGGTGAAAGATTTAGAGCTGGGTGTGAAAGATGTGATGGCCGATGATGCAGTAGTTTTTCATCCAGAGGATATGGCGGATGAAGCGGCTAAGGCGTTTGAGCGCTATGACCTCGTGACTGCCCCAGTGGTGGATGAAAATAACAAACTAGTGGGTCGACTAACCGTGGATACCGTAATGGATTACATTCGCGAAGAAGCCGAAAGCGATATGCTGTCCTTGGCCGGTTTGCGCGAGGAAGAAGATTTGTTCTCATCCGTATGGACTTCGGTGCAAAACCGTTGGACTTGGCTGGCGATTAATCTAGTCACCGCTTTGGTCGCATCACGCGTGATAGGCTTGTTTGAGGGTTCTATCGAAAAAGTAGTGGCGCTAGCCGCCTTGATGCCCATCGTGGCGGGTATCGGGGGTAATTCAGGCAATCAGACAACGACCATGATTGTGCGCGGGATTGCGCTTGGGCAAATCAGTGGCGTGAATATGCAATCACTGATTAAAAAAGAAATTGGCGTCAGTATTATTAATGGCCTAATTTGGGGCAGTGTATTGGGCCTTATTGCTTACAGCTTATACGGCAATACTATTCTAAGTGTAGTGATGACTGCAGCGATGACCTTAAATCTATTGCTCGCAGCGATTGTTGGGGTCACTATCCCGATTGTGATGAGCAAGTTTGGACGTGACCCAGCGGTTGGCTCAAGCGTCTTGTTGACGGCGATGACCGATAGCGGCGGGTTTTTTATCTTTCTTGGATTGGCAACCATCTTTCTTACATGATGAACGACATACAACAACTTTGGCCGGAAATTATCGCTGATCTTGGTTTGGCCGATATGTATTGGCAATTGTTGGTGATTGTGACCAGCATATTAGGTGCGCGCCTTGTCGCAACAGCCCTCAAGGCATATGTGAGCAAGCATGATTTGGTGCAATGGCAACTTGGTCTGGGTGGAATTAACCGAGTGCTATTCCCATTATCCAGTTTATTTTTCTTGTATTTTACTCAAGCGATACTATCCATCTGGCACCACGTCAGCCTCGTTAGTTTGGCTATCACCGCCTTTTGGGCGATGGCGATCATTCGCCTAGCAGTCTATGCATTGCGCTACATCTTTGCACCGAGTGGCTGGCTTAGCACCACTGAGAATGTTATTTCTCGGGGGATTTGGATACTTTATGTTCTGGATATCGCGGGTATCTTGCCTAAGATTTTAGAGGTCATGCAGCAAATAGGTTTCAGAGTAGGGAAAACACAATTGAATCTATTGCTGGTGGTGCAAGGTCTCATGATTATTATCATCACCTTGTTTGTGGCACTGTCCTTAAGTCGATGGTTAGAAAATCGATTGATGAAGGTGGCACAAGTCGAAACCAATGTAAGAGTAGCGCTATCGCGCGTGTTAAGGGTGCTATTTTCATTTATCGCTGTCATGCTGAGTCTGTCTGCGGTGGGGATAGATTTAACCGTTTTATCTGTGTTCAGCGGCGCTCTAGGTGTGGGGCTCGGTTTTGGTCTGCAGAAGATTGCCAGTAACTATGTCAGTGGATTCATCATCCTGTTGGATGACTCTTTACATATCGGAGATGTCATTACTGTAGATGGTCATTATGGCGTGGTGAATGAGCTTCGTTTTCGCTATTTGATTTTACGCAAATTAGATGGCACCCAAGTAGCGATTCCTCATGAGACCATTATTTCAGGCACGGTGATTAATCATTCCCATGCGCATGGCAAAACCAGAGTCTTATTACCTATCCAAGTATCCTATGACAGTGATGTTGCGCAGGTTATGCATGTGCTAGAAGATTGCGCGCGTCGCCAGTCGAGAGTATTGCAGGATATGCCGATAGAGGCGTTGTTGACGGGATTTGCAGATAATGGCATTAGCATGTCGCTGACTTTTTGGGTGACCGATCCTGAGGACGGTACCATGAGTGTGCAGTCTGCAGTTTATCTGGATATTTGGAATGAGTTCAAGCGCCTTGATATTGCTATCCCATATCCAAGACGCGAAGTGCATGTGACCCAATCTACAGGCAAGTCATCAACCAAAAAATCCAAAAACACAGAAACGCAATCCAATTTGCGTTGGGATGACGTTTATTAACGCTAGCCATGAGTTTTTAATGGGGGATAGAACCAATAAAAAACTCGCACTAGGCGAGTTTTTTAATATAAGCCAGACGAATACAGGCTTACTTGATTTTTGTTTCTTTATACAAAACGTGTTTACGAGCCACTGGATCAAATTTCTTGATCTCCATTTTGTCAGGCATAGTACGTTTGTTTTTAGTCGTGGTATAGAAGTGTCCTGTACCAGCGCTAGACTCTAATTTGATTTTTTCACGCATGATTGTTCCTTAGATCTTTTCGCCAGCAGCACGCATATCCGCCAACACTGCGTCGATACCGTTCTTATCGATAGTACGCAATGCTGCGTTAGTAATACGCAAGCTTACCCAGCGGTTTTCGCTTTCAACCCAGAACTTACGGTTTTGTAAGTTAGGTAAAAAACGGCGTTTAGTTTTGTTGTTTGCGTGAGAAATGTTGTTTCCCACCATTGGCTTCTTGCCAGTCACTTGACATACGCGTGCCATTCGCACTCTCCTAATACCGCAATGAAACACTGCTCAAAAAATAAAAGACCGCTTTTATACCATACAAAAGCGGTCCAACTCAAGTTTTTTTCACTGTTTTTGACGACTGTTCAGGCCTTTTTATTGTTTGCCAGTACTGCCGAAGCCGCCTGCTCCGCGCTCGCTCTGGGCAAACTCCTCAACCACATTAAATTGCGCTTGTAATACAGGTACGATAACCAGTTGTGCAATTCTCTCCAATGGGTTCATGACGAAAGCTTGTTGACTGCGATTCCAACAGGAAACAAATAATTGGCCTTGATAATCAGAGTCAATTAATCCCACCAAATTGCCCAACACAATGCCATGTTTGTGACCTAGCCCTGAGCGGGGCAATATCATCGCTGCATAAGCTGGATCGGCCAAATGAATCGCCATGCCAGTAGGAATTAAAACAGTTTCGCCAGCCTGTATTGTGATGGCGTCATCAATGCAGGCACGCAAATCTAAGCCT
>Ga0255182_1000264_pt1 | contig 40754 bp, 33 predicted proteins | sample Atl_UVDOM_RepA_8_FD_188420 | JGI IMG/M metagenome (GOLD analysis project Ga0255182, IMG submission 188420) | Freshwater microbial communities from Altamaha River, Georgia, United States - Atl_UVDOM_RepA_8d | ecosystem: Environmental > Aquatic > Freshwater > River | place: USA: Georgia...
TGGGCATGGTGTTTCAGCAGTTCAACCTCTTTCCCCACCTCTCGGTGCTCGACAACGTCGCCCTGGCGCCCCGGGTGGTGCTGAGGGTGGGGGCGGACGAGGCCCGGACCCGCGGGATCGACCTGCTCGGCCGGGTCGGCCTCGAATCGTTCGCGGGAGCCCGGCCCGCCACGCTCTCCGGCGGCCAGCAGCAGCGGGTGGCGATCGCCCGGGCCCTGGCGATGCGGCCGCGGGTGATGCTCTTCGACGAGCCGACCAGCGCCCTCGACCCGGCGATGTCGGCGGAGGTGATGGACGTGATCGTGGAGCTGGCCGGCGCGGGGCAGACGATGGTGGTGGTGACCCACGACCACGGCTTCGCCCGACGGGCGGCGACGCGGGTGGTGGAATTGGCCGCGGGCCGCGTCGCCCGCTCAGGCGCCGCCGCCGAGATCCTGTGATCGCGCCATCGCCGCCGTCACGATGCGCCGGCTCGCATGCGGTTTCGAGCGACGAAAGCGTCTCCGTGCCCAACCGCCGGCGGGCGGTACAAGTCTCGTTGCGGGAGGATTTCGCGCAACCTTTCCTGCCGCTGCCGTCGTCCAGTGGGCGAAATCCTCAAAGCTTCTCGAGCTTGCACCGACCCGCCTGCTTCCTCGGTGCAGCGACCAGGTGAAGGACCGCCACTGCCCCGAGAGCCGGCGTATGACGAGCGCAGGCTGGAGGCCGAAGCGAAGTCAGCATCCGAGAGATTGAGGGGCAGGAGGCCCCGAGCGAACGTCCGGCGACGGGGCGGTCCTTCACCGGCGCCCTGGGAACCCGGACTGCGACACGCTCGAAAACGGCTCGTCACCAGAGAGGTCACGGCCCGCGCAAAAAAAGACTCCGCCCGGGACGGGTGTCCCGGGCGGAGTTCACTGGCCGAAGTCGGGCAACAGATCTTCCGTTCGACCTATCGACCTCACATCACTTGGTGGCGACCGTCCGGCTCACCGCGACCACCTTGCCCTGGGTCTGCTTCGCAGCAGACGCATCGGGCGTCGGGGCCGGGGCGACCGCCGAGTCGCAGGCACCGCAGGCCGGCTCGGCACCGCAGCCGGGCTCGCAGCAGCCAGCGCTGCAGTCGGGCTCGCCGCAGCAGCTCTTGTGGCAGCGGCTCTTCTTCGCGTTGTGGATGGCGCGGAGCAGGCCCGCGATCCCACCACGCTTCTTGCAGCAGCCCTTCGCAGCACCGCAGCTCGGCTCGCAGCAGCCGGCACCGGCGTCGCAGGCCGGCTCGCAGCAGCCGTTGCCGGCACCGCAAGCAGGCTCAGCAGCACACCCGTTGCCAGCACCGCAGGCCGGCTCGCAGCAGCCGTTGCCCGCATCGCACGCCGGCTCGCAGCAGCCGCTGCCCGTGCAGCCGTGGTGCCGCTTCTTGCAGGCGAACAGGCCCTTGAGCCCGCCGAACAGGTCGTGCTTCTTCTTCAGGCAGCCCTTCGCCGCACCGCAGCTCGGCTCGCAGCAGCCCGCACCGGCATCGCAGGCCGGCTCGCAGCAGCCGTTGCCAGCACCGCAACCGGGATCAGCAGCACACCCGTTGCCAGCACCGGCACCGCAGCCGGGCTCGCAGCATCCGCTCCCGGCGTCGCAGCCGGGCTCGCAGCACGAGGTGCAGCCCCGGTGGCCGGCCAGCCGGTCGAGGAGTTCGAAACCGAACGACTGACTACAAACGGTGACGCCGAGAACCAGCGCACCGAGGAACAACATACGCTTCATCGAGCCACATCTCCTTTGCTTGTAGATCACGTGAGAGTCTTCGTCCCGATCGCGAGGTTTCGTCACCCCGAGGTTGTGATCTACGAACCGTCTTGCGGCAGGCCTGTCGAGCCAGTCCGTGACTCGAAGGATTTTCAGGTTACTGCCGCCCCCTGGTTGCCCGACGGGCACAGTGATTGCCCCGGGGGACATGAGGGGCTATCGGCGGGTTGGGAGAAGCGGCTTGAGCGTTGTCCAAGTATTTTTCGCCGCAGGAATCGTGGCGCGACGTGGGCAAAAAATGCCGTGCGCGACGGCCGCGCGGGCTGTGCCGCGCGTGGCCGCGCAGGCCGCACAGCTTCCGCCCGATTGCCTGCGCAGCCGGCAAGGTTTCACAGGCGAGCGGTCGCGGTGTGAAGCTGTGACGGCAGTGCGGCCCGTGCCGTCAAAGCTTGACAGTGAAGGCACGACCGGTAGACTCCGCCTCCGGATCTGGTGGCCCGTCGAACGCAGCTTCGTGCGGCGGGCAAACAGGGAACTCCGGTGTGATTCCGGGACGGCCCCGCCGCTGTATCCAGACGTTTCCGAGCAGTCGGAGACAGGTTGGTCGCTTTCCAAACCATTGCGGTCGCTCCCGCCAGCGGGGCACCCGCGAGAAGGTGACGGCCCGCCCGCGTCTGGGAGTCAGAAGACCTACCAGCTTCCACGAGGAGCACGCGGTTCCTGCGAGGGCGGGTCCGCGGGCACGGCCCGCGTGTGCGGGCTGCTGACGGACGTTGATCACCGGCCCGAGCGACGGCGGCCCCGCACGCACGCGCCCGCAGTGTGGGCACGGGTTGCCCTGCGCCCGCGGACCGGCTGGAGGCACGCATGCACGCATCCCTCGCACGGCCGCCGCACGGCCGCGGGTTCACTCTCGTCGAACTGTTGGTCGTGATTGCGATCATCTCGGTCCTGCTCGGGCTCCTGCTGCCGGCGGTGCAGGGGGCCCGCGAGTCGGCCCGCAACTCCGCCTGCGGCTCGAACCTCCGGCAGTTGGGCCTCGCGGTGCACCACTTCGTCGCCGCCAGCGGCGGCCGCCTGCCTGCGCTCAAGGTCGACGACGCCGCCCGAATCGCCGGCACGCTCGCCGACCCGAATCAGAATCCCTACCCCGGCAAGAGCCGCTACTGGTTCGGAGAGGTCGACGAGAACCAGCCCGTCGGTCGGCAGCTCGATTTCGACAAGGGGACGCTCTCGCCCTTCATGGAGGGGCACACCGCGGCCTACCAGTGCCCCAACTTCACCGCCGACTCGGTCGAACTGGTTCGATACGGACGGATGGCGACCGGGTTCGACTACAACTCCGCCCTCGGCACGGGAACGGAGTGGGACTGGAGCAACTGGCCCGACGTGAAGCTCACGAACGCCTGCCGCCAGTACAAGATCGGCGACGTGAAGGAGACGCGCCGGACGATCACGTTCGCCGAGAGTGCGATCGTCTACTTCCTCCCGCCCTATCCGCTCCGGGAAAACCTCGGCGGCCTGCAACTCCCCTCGGGGAACGACCCGGCCGTGCACTTCCGCCATGCCGGCAAGCGGGCGAACGTCTGCTTTCTCGACGGCCACGTCGAGTCGTATCCGTGGAAGTTTCGGCCGGGGCCGTGGACCGATCCCGCGCAGGTGCCGTTCATGGAGTTTCACTCCGTCGGCGTCGTCTGCGACGGCGACCCGGCCGACGCCGCCCAGGCCGACGCCCTCTACGACCGTGATTGAAGCGACGGCCCGATTCAGCATCGAATGTTCTTGCCAACACGTTTCCTCGCACCCCGGTGGAGATGCCCCATGTGGAAGGATCCCAGGCTCTGGACGGGTGGCCTGCTGCTCGTGGCGGCGGGTTGGCTGCTCGTCCCCCAACTCGTGCCGCGGCGGCCGCCGGCGGTCGCCGCGGAACTCGTGCCGGAGATCCGCTACGTCTGCTCCGAGACGGGCGAGGTCTTCGTGCGGCGGGCGACGGCCGCGGCGCTGCCGCATCCGACGACCGGCCAGCCGACGCTCGTGCCGGCGGCCTTCGATCGGAAGAAGCAGCGCTGGGTTCCCGGACCGCCGCCGGAGGTGATGCATCGGCGGGGCCAGCTCCGGCCGGCCTCATGATGCCCGCAGACGCGGGGCGCCGTCGGGCGGTGGCGCTCGCCCACAATGCCCAGGCCTGGGACCGGCTTGCGGAAGGGCAGGCGGCGCTCGCGGTGCCGGCCGCCGACGAGGCCTTCTCCGATCCACGGGCCTGGCTCGGCGGCGGCGGGCCGAGCGGCCGGCCCTGGCTGCCCGAGCGGTTCGACGGGCTCGAGGTGCTCTGCCTCGCCGCGGGCGGCGGCAAGCACGGCCCGCTCTACGCGGCCGCTGGCGGAAAGGTCACCGTGGTCGACCTCTCGCCCGCGATGCTGGCGCTCGATCGCGCGGTCGCCCGCGAGCGGCGGCTCGACCTCGAGATCGTGCAGGGATCGATGGACGACCTCGCCATGCTGGCCGCGGGCCGCTTCGACCTGGTGATCCATCCGGTGAGCACCTGCTACTTGCCCGACGTGGCGCGGGTGTTTCACGAGGTGGCGCGCGTGACGCGGGCCGGAGGCCTGTACGTCAGCCAGCACAAGTCCCCGACGAGCCTGCAGGTGTCGCTCGAGCCCGGCGCGGCCGGCCGCTACGAGGTCGTGCATCCGCAGGCCGGCGGCGCCTTGCCGCCGGCGCCGCCCTCCCGGCTCCGCGAGGCGGGCACGCAGGAGTTCGTCCATTCGCTCACGGCGTTGCTTGGCGGCATCTGCCAGGCCGGCTTCGCGATCGAGGGCGTCTGCGAGCCGGATCATACGCGGCCCGCCGCCGCGCCCGGCTCGTTCGCGGATCGAGCCGCGTTCGTGCCGCCCTACCTGCGGGTGCTCGCCCGCCGCACGGCCCTGAGCCGGGGCGACGATCGCGGCCCGGCGCGGCGGCTCCTGGTACAGTAAGAAGGCATCGAAGCCTGGCGGCCGGCCCCGGCCCTCGAAGGATTTCCACCATGATCTGCCTGAACGTGCTGCTCCTGGCCAAGGATCCGGCCGACGTGCCCACGATCCGCGACCACCTCGCCCGCGCGATGCGGCTGAGCCGCGCGGAGCCTGGCTGCCTGCGGTTCGACGTCTACCACTCCTCGGCCGAGCCGCGGCGGTTCGTGCTTGTGGAGCACTGGGCCTCCCAGGAGGCGCTCGACAGCCACCGCCTGGCCGAGGCCTACACCACGATCTACAAGCCACTGGTCATGCCGCTCATCGACCGCGAGGGCCATCCCGCCACGCTGCTCGAGTGATGCCCGCAAAGGGGACGCCGCTCTTTTCCCTCACACGGTGCCCTGCTTTCATCCGCCGCCCCTCCGCCCCGCTTCCCGATGATCCTGCTCATCGACAACTACGACTCCTTCACCTGGAACCTTGTCCAGCGGTTCGGTGAGATCGCCCCGGCTGCCGTGGTGGAGGTGCATCGCAACGACCAGATCACCTGCGACGAGATCGCAAAGAAGGCGCCCAGCCACCTCGTGATCTCGCCGGGGCCGTGCACGCCCGACGAGGCCGGCATCTCCTGCGACGTCGTCCGCCGCTTCGCCGGCCGGATGCCGATCCTGGGCGTCTGCCTGGGGCACCAGTCGATCGGCCAGGTCTTCGGCGGCAAGATCGTGCGGGCGCGGCGGCTGATGCACGGCAAGGTAGACTCGATCGAGCACTCGGGTGCCGGCCTCTTCGCGGGCCTGGAGAGCCCCATCGAGGCGACCCGCTACCACAGCCTCGTCATCGACCCGCCGACGCTCCCTCGCGACTTCGAGCAGGACGCCTGGTCGACCGCGGCCGACGGCAGCCGTGAGATCATGGCGATCCGCCATCGCACGCTGCCCATCTACGGCGTGCAGTTTCATCCCGAGAGCTTCCTCACGCCGGCGGGCTACCACCTGCTGCGGCGGTTTCTGGAAACAGGTCCGGTGACGGCATGATCGACCTCGCCGAGGCGATCGCCCGCATCGAAGCCGCTGCCGCGCCGCTCGCGCCGCGGCGGGTGCCGCTCCTGCAGGCCTGCGGCCGCCGCCTGGCATCGCCGGTCGTCTCCGACGTCGACTCCCCGCCGTGGGACCGCGCGATGATGGACGGCTTCGCCGTGCGTGGTGCCGACATCGCGGCTCGTGCGGGAGACACCGTCGAGCTCGACGTGACGATCGATCTCGCGGCCGGCGACGTGAGCGGGCTGGCGGTCGGCCCCGGTGCCGCGGCCCGGATCATGACCGGCGCGCCGATCCCGGCGGGCGCCGACGCGGTCGTGCCGATCGAGGCGGCCGTCGACGGCACGGCGGCGGCGCATGCCGGCGGCCGGGTTCGCGTGCGCGACGAGCGGTTCCGGCCGGGGCAGCACATCGCCCGCCAGGCGGCGGCCTTTCGCTGCGGCCAGGAGGTGCTGCCCGCGGGCAGCCTGCTCGGCGCCGCCGAGATCGGACTGGCCGCCGAGGCGGGGGCGACGCACGTCGTTGCGCAGCCGCGGCCGCGAGTGGCGATCCTCTCCACGGGCAGCGAACTCGTGCCGCCGAGCGCCCGGCCCGCGTTCGGCCAGACCCGCAACTCCAACGGCCCGATGATCGCCGCCGCCGTGACGCTCCTCGACGCGGAGCCGATCCCGCTCGGGCTCGCGGCCGATCGGCCGGAAGCGATCCGCGCGGCCGTCGCGCAGGGGCTCGCGGCCGACGTGCTCGTGCTCTCGGGCGGTGTCTCCGCCGGCGACCTCGATCTCGTGCCGGAGATCTACCGGCAGTGCGGCGTCGAGAAGCGCTTCCACAAGGTGCGGCTCAAGCCGGGCAAGCCGGTCTGGTTCGGCAGGCTCGCGCGGGAAGGGGCCGATCAGACGCTCGTCTTCGGCCTGCCGGGCAACCCCGCCAGCAGCTTGGTCTGCTTCGAGCTCTTCGTGCGGCCGGCGGTCATGATTCTCGCCGGCAGGCCGCGAGAGCAGTGGCATCTGCCGCGCCGCCGCGCCGTGCTCACGGCGGCTGCGAAGGCGGCGGCCGACCGACCGGTCTACCTGCCCTGCCGGCTCGAAGAGTCGGCGGCCGGGCTTGCCGCCACGCCGCTGCCCTGGACGGGGTCGTCCGATCTGCTCGGGCTCGCGGGCGCCCGGGGCCTCGTCGCGCTGACGGCCGGTGGCGGCCGGTACGAGGCGGGCGCCAAAGTCGAGGTCGTGCTGCGGTGGTGAGGGCCGGTCAGGAAGGCAGGCTGCGGTGGAAGTGGACGTGCTTCCAATGGCCGGCCCGCTTTTGCCAGATCCGCGTCTCCTCGGAGCTGCGGGTCACCGGCTTGCCCGCCTCGTCGAGCGTCTGCGTGAGGCGGACGTAGGCGACGAGCGCGACATCGGGGGCGAGCAGCCGCACGCTCGGCGCGGTCATGGTGGTGGTCACCGGCCGCGGCGCCGCCTTGCCCTCGGGGGGCGGCGGCAGCTTGAAGTAGAACTCGTGGAACGGCAGCCCCTCGACCAGATGCCCGCGGGCCTCGGGTTCGAAGCAGGTGATGTCCTCGGCGACGAGCTGGCAGTAGCCCTTCCAGTCGCCGGCGGCGACGGCGGCCAGCAGGCGCCGGTTCAAGTCGAGGATCTCGTCTTCGGGCGTGGGCATCGGAGGGCTCCGGCGAACGGGAAAGGACTGCGTGACGCAGAGCGTACCCGGAGGTGAATGCCGCAGCCAGATGCCTGCCCGCGGCCGGAGCCGACTGCTTCACGAAACGCCTCGCATCCTGCTCGCGTTTCTTGGCGGGCCACCGCCCGCTGGTGCTGACCCGGCCCTCCGGGCCTGGCGCGGGCTGGGATTTCTGTTGGTGGAATCCGCGAGGGCTTGCCCGTGCCCTCGAGCGGGCTGTGAAAGCAAGCGCAGCAACTTCACGAAACGCCTCGCATCCTGCTCGCGTTTCTTGGCGGGCCTCCGCCCGCTGGTGCTGACCCGGCCCTCCGGGCCTGGCGCGGGCTGGACCTTCTCCGGTGGAGTCCGCGAGGGCAAGCCCGAGCCGGTGGCCATGGCGCAGCAGGTGCGCGAACCGGCTTACTTGGCCGTGTCGTCATGTACCAGGCCGAGTGCGTGGAGCTTCGTCCAGCACTCGTCCCGCTCGCGGCAGCGTTCGAGGCCCGCCCAAGAAGGATCCTGTGCGGCGAGGAAGGCGTCGCGGCCCGCCGGCAGCCCGTGCTTTTGGCCAGCGGCGGCCAGCCGCTGGATGACGCCCTGGTCGAGCCGCGTCAGTCGCAGCGCCTCCAGGCGATAGTCGACGAACGCCTCCCACACCAGCGGAAAGAGCGGCTGGACGATCTCGCGGCCGATCGTCTCGGCGTAGCGGCGGATCTCGAGCTGGGCATGGGTGTCCATCCGCAGCGCGAGGAAGTGGAGCAGGTTGTGGAGGTCGATCTTCCAATAGGCCTCCGTGTAGGTGGAGAGCGGCAGATCCTTGCGGGCCTGCTCGCGGGCGATGCCCGCCTGCAGCCGCTCCTCGTAGACGCGTCGGGCGAGGCTCTGCAACTCCTGCTCCGACTGCGTGAGCGAGTGGCCCGCGTCGCGGCCGAGCAGGCCGGCCGATCCCTGGCGGTTGTTGGCGGCCTGCGACCGCCATTCGTCGTCGGGGGTCGCCTGCATCGAGTCGATCGCCAGCGAGTAGCGGGTCGAGTACTCGTTGACGCTGGCCGTGCGATGGCGGATCCACTGCCGCCAGCAGTCCATCGGCACCCGGACGACGAACTTGATCTCCGCCATCTCGAAGGGCGTCGTGTGGGCGTGCCGGAGGAGATAGCGGATGAGCTGCCGGTCGTCGCTGACGCGGCGGGTTCCTTCGCCGTAGCTGACCCGCGCCGCCTGGACGACGGAGGCATCCTCGCCCATGCAGTCGACGAGCGCCACGAAGCCGTCGTCGAGCACCGGGAACTTCTTCCAGCGCAGCGTTTCGAGCAGGGCGGCGCGATCGACTGCGGGGGCGGGCGTGCTCATCCAAGTGGCTCCTGCGGTCCGAGACGCCACAGGATGGTGCACGGCCCGGATCCGGTCAATCCTCGGATGAAAGCGGCCGACGTCAGTCCTGTGCCATCAGTCCTGTGCCAGGAGTTCCTGCAGCACCTTGGCCAGTTGCCGGGCGTCGTCCGACTTCACGATCGTGGCGACGCGGCTCTTGGGCACACCCAGCTTCAGCAGCGACTTTTCCACGGTCTCCCAGAGCTTGGCCCGCTTCTTCCCCTCGGCGAGGTAGAGGTCGCCGACCTGCTCGCCCAGCCGCTGCAGCAGGGCGGTGTCGAGATTCTCGTAATACTTTTTGACGATCGACTGCTGGTGCTTCGTCAGTTCCGCCATCACCGTCGGCTCCCGTCTGCTGGAAGGACTCTCCCGCGCTGGCTACAGTATCGGACAGCCAGCCCCATCCATGAGAGAGAGATTTCGATGCCCACCATCACCTTCACGAACGAGAAAAAAGAAATCCAGGTGCCCGCGGGGGCGAATCTCCGCAAGGAGGCGCTCGCGGCCGGGGTTTCCCTCTACCCCGGCGTGCACAAGGTGTTGAACTGCCACGGGTTCGGGTCGTGCGGGTCGTGCCGGGTGCTGATCACCAAGGGCATGGAAAATACGAGCCCCCGCGGCCTCGTCGAGGCGGGTCGCATGGCGGTCTCTTTGGCCTACATCGGCAACGAGGGGACGATGCGGCTGGCCTGCCAGACACTGGTCAACGGCGACATCACGGTCACGACCTGCCCTCCGATGAACCTGTTCGGCGATAACTTTTTCAGTTGAGGAACCCGGGGCATCCCGGACCTCTCCGTCATGCGGTCGGCGCGGCACGCCGAGGCTCGCCCCGCCGGGCGATCTGCCGGACGGCGGGCACCTCCATGGCATCACTCACGGTGCTGCAGTTCATGTCATGAAGGAAGTCATCGCCATCGTGAAGCCGTTTCTCGCGGAGCGGGTGCTCGAGGCGCTCAAGTTCGCGCCCCTCGAGGCGTGCACGGTCCGCGAGGTGAAGGGCTACGGCCGGCAGAAAAGCTATCTCGACCAGTACGGCGACAGCGACTACGCGCTCGCCTTCCTGCCGAAGGTCGAGATCCAGCTCTGGGTCGATGATGCCCGCGTCGACGAGGTCGTCGAGCGGATCGTGGAGGTGGCGCGGACCGGCCGCATGGGCGATGGCAAGATCTTCGTCCTGCCGGCGGTCGCCCGGCCGCTCGCCTGAGGCTGCCGTCGCGGCACGGCTGACGGACGCGCCAGCACGCACCGACCCGGCCGGCGGGCTGCCGGCGACAGCCACGGAACCGGCGAAAATCGCCGGGATTAAGCCCGCGGAAGCCGCTGTGGAGGGGAGCGGTGTCGAGAGACTACACTCCCGGCTCGCGTTTTTGCTCCCCCCATGACAGGCACGCTCATGCGCTTCCGATTCCAGGACCGTTTCTCACCGCTCCCATGCCGCCACCCCTCGGGGTCGCTGGCTGCCGCCGGCCTGGTCGCCCTGATCGCCGCCGTGTCGCTCCAAGTGCCGGCGCCGGCACAGCTGCCGACGCAGCGGCTCGAGCAGCTTGCCGAAGAGGCGATGCGGGCCAGCGGGACGTTCCAGACGCCGTCCGACGCGGCCCTCGAGTCGGCGGCCTCCGGGCTGCGGCAGGCGCTCGTGCCGCTCGACGCCCTGCTCGCCCGCAGCAAGAGCGGCGCCGCCTGGCGGACCTACCTCGACTGGCCGAAGCTCCAGGAGCAGGCCTCGACGGGGCTGGCCGCCGACCCGGCCGTGCTGCGAAAGCTGGAGGAGCAACTGTCGGCCACCGAGACGGGCCTCGACATGCCCGAGTTCGTCCGGGTGCGGAAGGCCGTGACCCGCTATGCCGAGGTGGCCGATGCCGCCCGAGGCAACGGGGCCAATCGGGCCAGTCAGCGGCTCGGGGCGGTCGCCTCGGCCCTCCTCTCGGCCGCCGCGAGTGGCAGCGCCGAAAACCTCGCGCCTGTGCAGCCGTTGCTCGATCGCCTGACGGAAGCCGGCCAGGCCGGCGGCCTGGTCGCCGCCGTCCGTGGGGCCGCCGCCCGCCCGAACCTCGTCATCGACGTTCACGAGAGCCTCCTGGCCCGGGCGGTGAACCGTCCCGTCGACCGTTCGGAGCCGGTCGACGAGGTGGTGCTCGGCACGCGGGTCCGTGGCCAAGGCCACACCACCGGCAACGTGCGGCTCGACTTCGTGCCGTCGCCCGACCGGGCCGCGTTCGACCTCGTGCTCGATGCGACCAACGTCGCCAACACCGGCGGTTCGCAGGGGCCGGTCAGCTTCCGCAGCCGCGGCGTGACGAATCTCGACGCGCGGCGCCGGTTCTTCCTCGACGAGTATTCGGCCACCGCGTCACCCGTGCAGGCCTCCGCCGACACCAACTCGACCGTCACCGGGCTCACGGTCAACCGTCGTTTCGGCCAGCGGATGATCCGCAAGATCGCCAACCGCAAGATCGCGGAGACCCGGCCGCAGGCCGAGGCGATCGCCGAGGGCCGGGCCCGAGACCGGTTGCGGCGGCAGTTTGCCGAGCAGACCGAGCCGGCGCTCGCCCAGTTCCGCGAGCAGTTTCAGACGCGGGTCCGCCAGCCCCTCGAGGCCCAAGGCCTCTATCCGGAAATGCTCCACATGAACACGACCGACACCCATCTGGCGATCACGGCCCGCAAGGCGACGGCGGGTCAGCTGGCCGCCGCGAGCTTCCCCCCCTCCGCGGCCGCGGGCAACCTGATCACCGCCCGCATCCACGAGTCGGCGATCAACAACGTGCTCGAAGAAAAGCTGGGCGGCCGCCGCCTCACGCAGGAGGACGTCGACCGCATGGCCCGTGAGCAGAATGCCAAGATGCCCGAATCGCTCGGGAGCGAAGCCGAGCAGAAGCCCTGGGCGATCACCTTCGCGAAGCACAGGCCCGTGTCGGTGGCGGTGGCCGATGGCCGGGTGAAGGTGCTCGTGCGGGGCGACAAGTTCGTGTCGGGCGACCGCAGCTTCCCGGGCATGGATATCTGGGCGACCTATGCCGTCGGCCGCACCTCGCAGGGCCTGTGTCTCGTCCGCGAGGGCGACGTGCAGATCTATCCGCCCGGCTTCAAGCCGGGTGGCCGCGAGAAGCTCTCGATGGCGGAAACCTCGCTGCGACGGATCCTGCAGAAGCGGTTCGACAAGCTCTGCAAGGACGTGATCGACATCCCCGACCTGCCGCTCCAGGGCGATCTGGCCGCGGCCGGGCCGCTGCCGATGCAGCAGCTCGATGCCCGCAAGGACGGCTGGGTCGTGGCCGGCTGGACGTCCCGCGACTCCGGCCGCCTCATCTCGAGCGGCGTCGTGCCGGCGGCCGGCGAGACGATCATCCGCGAGGAGATCGTGCCGACGACGATCGTGCCGGCCGAGGTGCTCTCGGCGGTGCCCGCCGACGTCCACGGCTTGGCGGTGATGCGTTAGGCGAGGGACTCGGGTGGCGGAGATACGCGACGACCTGCTGCGATCGATCGAGCTTGCGCTCGCCGACCGCTGGGACGAGGCCCATGACCTCGCCCAGCGGTACGAGGGAGATGCCACGGGCCAGTGGCTCCATGCGGTGCTCCACAAGATCGAGGGCGACACCGCGAACGCCCGCTACTGGTACCGGCGCGCCGGCCGCCTGGACTCCGTCGATGCCGAGCCCCGCGAGGAGCTCGAGTCGATCCGGGCGGCGCTCGCGGAGTAGGCGAAAGCACTTCTTGGCAGTCGGATCGGAATCCGGCCCGGGGCTGCCAGTGCCCCGGGAGCCGGCGTATGCCGACAAGCGCAGCCAGGATGGCGAAGCGCCGTCGGCATCCGAGTGAGTAACGGACAGGATGTCCGGTGCGAACGTCCGGCGACGGGGCACTGGCAGCCCCGGGCCTGCGGCGGTAGACGGGCGACTACGGTGCCGTGGGCGTCGGCACCAACGGCTCGAAGGGGCGGATCCAGATCGACCGGAACTGCACCGGGTTGCCATGGTCCTGCAGCCGGATCGGCTGGGCATCGGGGTGGGCGGTGTAGGCCGGGGGCGCGTGGAAGAACGTGTCGCCCTTGATCACGGTGTCGGCATGGATGGCGACGCCGTTGTGGAGCATGCTCACGCGGCCGGGCCGGACGAGCGACCCGTCGGCGCCGAACCGCGGCCGGGTGAAGAGGATGTCGTAGGTCTGCCATTCACCCGGCTTGCGGCAGGCGTTCACGGCCGGCGGCTGTTGCTTGTAGAGCGCCCCGCACTGGCCGTCGTGGTAGGTGACCGGCTTGTCCGTGCCGTCCTGCCAGGAATCCAGAATCTGGATCTCGTAGCGACCCATCAGAAACACGCCCGAGTTGCTCCGCTGCTGGCCCTTGCCCTGCGTGTCGGCCGCCGTGCGGAACTCGATGTGCAACTGGCAGTCGCCGAAGCTTTGTTTCGTCTGGATATCACCCTTGCCGACCGTGGCGATGCCGTCGGCCACCTGCCACTTTTCGCCGTTGTTCCAGGCGTCGAGGCTCTTGCCGTCGAAGAGCACGATGGCGTCGGCGGGCACCGGTGCCGGCCGTTCGGGCGCGGGGCCGGGGTCGACCACCATGGGGGCGGGCCAGGTGGCCGGCGTCTTCCACTCCGGCGACTTGCCGTGCTGGCGGCCCATCAGGTGAAGTCGCCGTGAGCGGATCGAATCGGTGATCGCGCGGGCCTTGGCCTCCGCCTCGCCGAGTGGCAGGCCCGGCGGCACGCCCGGCCGCAGGTGCCCGGCGGCCACGAGGTAGGCGTCGCGGAGGACCTGCAGCCGGCGGGTCACCTCGGGCAGGAAGGAGACGAACTCGGCCGGCGTGTCGGCGGCCGCCGCCTGCTCGTCGCCGAGCCCCAGGAGCACCGCCCGCGCGATCGCCCAGGATCCCTCGTCGTTGGGATGGATCGTGTCCGGCGCGAACACGGCCGCCGGATCCTTCGTCCGCGCGGCGGCGAGCATCTGCTTCATCGGCCCGTGCACGTCGATCACCGTCCAGCCGTCCGCCCGCCGCGAGAGCAGCCACTTCGAGTAGGCGTCGAGCACCGCATCGTAGTCGGTCTCCCGCGCGGGGCCGGGCTTGTCCGGCCGCTGGTCGTAGACCGGCGGAGTGAGGTGGATGATCTTCGCACCGGCCTTCTCGACGGTCACGTGGAGTCGGTCGATGCCGGCCTTGAAACGGGCGAAGCGGGCGTCGTCAAGCGGCTGGTAGATGCCGCAGTTCATGCCGTAGCAGGCGATCACGAGGTCGGGGCGGGTCACCCGCAGGACCCGGTCGAGCCGTTCCGCAAGATCGGGCCGCGGAAACTTGCCCTCGGCATGCCCCTCCTCGGAGAGCCCCGACACCGTCTCGCTCGAGAGCCCGACGTCGATCACGTCGGCCGTGAGCCCATGCGCCTCCATCCACGAGGCCACGATCGCCACCCAGCGGCCGCCATAGGTGATCGAGTCGCCGAGCACGACGACCCGCTTCGCCTGCTCCAGGAGCGCCCGCGGCGCCGGAGGGGGCTCGGCGGCTGTCGCAGTGATCCAGCCACACGAGCACCAGGCGGCGAGCAGCAGGCCGTGGATGATTCCGGCACGTGGGGCTGGGGCGTGGCTCGGCAGGTCGATCATGGCGGGGCCTCCGGCGGGGAAGAAGGTGAATCGTCCGAGGGCTGAGTCACGGCTGGTGCCGCCGCCTCGAAGGAAACGACGTCATCATACTCACGGCGTTCCCAGGTCACGACCTCCCCGGGGTGCTCCGGATCCAGGACCGGGAAGACGTGCACAGGTGTGACAGTCACCAGATACCGCCGTCCGCCGGGGATCGCCGCATCCTCGACCTGTCGGACATCGACCTCCACGTGGCCGTAGTGCTTGCCGCCGGCCTCCAGCACATCACCGTTCCAACGCTCCGGCGCATGGTCGTGCACGAGGAAGACCTGCCGCCCGTTGACGACGCCCTGGTGAGGCTCCCGCAACTCGTCGCCACCGATGCCCACGGCGAAGTAGTGCACGCCGTCGACGATGGAATGCTCGTAGTGCGGGTCGTGGCCGGAGAACACCGCCCGGACACCATGCTCGCGGAACAGCGGCGCGAGCCGCCGCAGCGGCTGCCCGGAGTGGGCGTCGCGACCCTCTCCCGTGCCGGCCGGCCGGCCGTGACGGCCCGATGAAAACGGGGGCTGGTGCACCTGCACGAAGCAGATCGCGCGGCGGTCGCGGGCATCCTCCAACTCGCGGATGAGCCAATGATGCTGCTCAGAGCCGTCGGCCAAGTCGGGGATGTGCGGAGCCTTGGCCCGGTCGAGCGGGAGATTCGTGTCGGCGTCCGTGCCGTCACCGCCGCTGTTGGTGGCGTCGAGGGAGAGGATCGTCACCGGGCCGAAGTCGATGCGATGGTAGCGGCCCATGTGCCGCCGATCGGCGGCTCCATTGTCGGGATGCTCGAAGTAGGTGAGAAACTTCCGCGAAGCGAGGAGCGACGCCGGGCCGGAGTGGCCGCCGAGGTCGGCCAGGAGATCGGCGGAGGAGGGGCCGCCGAAGATCTCGTCATCCCCGAAGGCCGCCACGATCGGCACCCGAGAGGCGAGGGAGCCGAGCCCGCCGGCGGTATGCAGCCAGAACTCGTCCCAGTCACGCTGCTCGCCGCCGCTGGCCACGAGTCCCCCCGACAGGCAGGCGAGGACGGGATTGCCCACGCGGAGGCTCTCGGCAGCCCGCGCCGCCACCAGCGCGAGGTTCGTGCGATAGCCCGTGGTCTGGTCGACAGGATACGTGTCGCGGACCCAGCGGGGCCGGGGGCCGCCGGGCAACGACGTCGAGGGCAGCCACGCCACCCGGGCCCCACGCGACTCGGGCTCCGCACGGCCGTCGGCCCAGAAGAAGAGGCGGACGCCGCCACCCCTGCCGACCGCCCCCGGCTCCGGGGCCGTGGTGAGGATCGCCTTGATCGTCTCGCCGTTCTGCTCGACGGCGTAGGGATAGCTCGTGGAGGCCGCCAGGCCCGTGACACGCACGGAATGCAGGTAGGGCGGGGCGGCATGCCGATGGTCGGCCGGCTCCGCTCCTTGGTAGGCCAGGGCGTCGGCCCGGACCGGATCGGAGACCAGCGACCGCCCGTCCACCGTCACCCGGCCCGGATCGCCCCCCTCGGAGAGCCACCGGATCGTCATCGCGTCGGCCGCGGGATTCTGCAGGTACGGCCGGACACGGAAGGCCGTCGCCATGGCGTCGTCGGCGGTTGCGGCGCCCGCCCAGGACAGGCCGGCGAGGACCGCGGCCATGCGACCGACGGCGGACAACGACCCGTGCGGCTGGCGGCGATCGCGGACGAGTGGGCGTCGCATCGGTCTGGCTCCTCGCGTCGGTCGCCCACCCGCCGCCGCTACTTCGCCGGCCGGGCCCCTTCCCGGATGGCGAACAGGTGGCTCTTGTTGGCGATGTAGAGCGTGTCGCCCGCCACGATCGGCGTGGAGTAGACGCTGTTGCCCATGTTGATCTCGCCGAGCAGTTCCTTCTCCTTGGAGACCTTGAAGACGGAGATGTCGCCATCCTCGTCGCCGATGTAGACCTTGCCGTCGGCGATCAGGGGGGAACCCCAGCTGGCTGCGAGCATGTCGTGGGTCCAGTGGGGCTTGCCCGTCTTCAGGTCGACGCAGTGGAACAGCCCGCTGAAGTCGGCGACGAAGAGCAGCCCGTCATGGATGACGACCGTGCCGCAGGTGCGGTGCATCGTCTCCTCGAAGTCGAGCTTGCCGTTGCCGTCGGCGTCGAAGCCGGGATAGTGCCAGACGGCGGCGGAGTTGGGATTGGGACGGGCGACCTCGCCCTGCTCCTTGATCACGGCCTGCTCGCGGCGGCGGGGCAGGGGCTTGTCCGGGGCGGAGAGCGAGACGGCCAGCTCACTCGACACGTCGCCCCGCTTCGTGGGATCGATGCACCAGAGATGGCCCACGCCCTCGCCGTGCTCCGGATCCTCGCCGACGGCGATGTAGACGAGGCCGTCGTGGACGACCGGCGTGCCGATGATGTGGTTGCGATCGGCGCGGCCGCCGAGCGTGTACTTCGACTCCTTGGGATTGCAGTCGAACTCCCAGAGCAGCTTGGCCTTGCCGTTCTCGCCGCGGGCGTCGAAGGCGTAGAGCCAGCCGTCGCCGCCGCCGAAGAGCACCTGCGGCACGCCGCCGATCTCCGCGTAGGCCGGGCTCGACCACTGCCCGTGCAGGACATTGGCGCCGGGCGTGCCGTCGGCCCAGAGCACCCGTCCGTCGCGCTTGTCGATGCAGAGGAAGCTCGGGGCGTCGGTATTGGGGAGATTGATGTGCCCCTCGTCGACGCCGTTGCTCGTGTTGACGAACAGCAGGTCACCGGCCGCCGTCACGCTGCAGGAGCACATGTTGTGCTGGGAGACGCCGAGCTGCTTCATCATGTCGAGCACCCAGACGACGTCGGCCTCGTCCTTCTCCTGCGCCTTCTCGGCGGTGAAGGGGCCGTCGTTCTCCCCGTCGCGGAAGCCCTCGGTGTCGAGGCATTTCACCTCGCCGCGGCTCGTGACGTACCAGAGCCGGTCGCCCTCCACGAGCGGCGCGCAGCAGATGCCCTGCAGCGGCCAGTCATGAACGCGGCCGGTCGGCAGCTTCTCGCTCGAATCCTGCCAGAGAAAGCTGCCGTCGCGGGCGTCGAAGGCGAGCAGGCAGCCCAAGTCCACCGCGGCGGGATAACGGGAGAGCCAGCCCTTGCCGTTGTTGGTGCCGACGTAGGCCTTGCCGCCGGCCACCACGGGGTTGCCGTAGCTCTGGCTGCCGAGCTCCGCCACCCAGGCGACGTTCTTGCTCGTCTCGGGCAGCCACTTCCCCGTCTGCGGGTCGAAGTCGCCCGGCGCCCACTCCGTCGGGATGTTCTTGCCGGGGGAGACGTTGTTGCGGACGGGCGAGCCGCCCCATTGGTTCCAGTCGCCCGCGTGGGCCGTGAACGGCAGAAGCAGCAATGCAAGAACAAGAAATAGAGACACGCCGACGCGACGAGGGGTTGCCCCTGCCGCATCGCCGGACGTTCGCTGCGGCCATCCTGGCCTCCGCTCTCTCGATGCTGGCCGCGCTCCGCCATCCATGGCTTCGCTTGCCAGCAACGCCGGCTCCACGGCAGGGGCAACCCCTCTCAGCCAGCGCGGAGCGTTCACGGTTTTCGTTGGGCTCATTTCGCGGCCTCCACGTTCACATTGTCGATGTAGATCTCTGAGTCCTTCGAGTTGCCGAAGAAGCCGGGGCTGCCCTGCAGGTTGCCGGCGTCGTGCGTCGCTTCGATCGTCCACGCCGTCGGCTCCGGCTCGCCCCGCGGCCAGACCTTGCCCCGCAAGGTCGCCGAGCCGCCGCCGGTCCGCGCCTCGAACTTCATCGTGTACCAGCGGCCCGCCTCCCACGCGAAGGGGATCGTCTTGGAGAAGTAGGTCGCGACCTGCGGAGGCCAACTGCGGACCTGCAACTGCTGCGCCGCGCCCATGAGATCGAGCGTGTACCGCTGGGCGATCAGCCCCATGTCGGGCATGCGGGCCTTCTCGAGCGCCGCCGGATTGCCGAAGGCCTTCGAGAAGGCGTCGGCGTCGGAATCGCTCGACTTCGGCGCGTCTGAGGCCGGCGAGCCCGGTTTCTCCACGCCCGTCTCCTGGGCGCGGAAATCGGCCTGGATGGAATAGTCGTGGAGGTTGATCGGGCCGATCCAGCCCTGGCTCCGCGTGCCCTTGGGGATCGTCGTCACCTTCACCAGGCACTTCGACCCATCCACCTCGCGGACGACGTGGCGATACCGCATGCCGATCCAGGGCAGCGGCGGCTCGCCCTTCATCACGCCCGTCTTCGGGTCGGCGGCGAGCGGAGTCGCGTCGAAGTCGAACGCCCAGGGCAGCGGCGGCATCGAGCGGATGCGGGCCTTGCCTTCGAGGCCGCCGACCTTGGCGGTGACGATCGTGGCGGCATGCTGGCCGGCCGGCGCCGTGTAGGCGCCGTTGGCCGAGACCGTGCCGGCCGTGGCGGTGAACTCCGCCGGCGACTCCTTGACGAATCGCCCCGCCGCGTCGAAGAGCCGCACCGTGAGCGGAAGGGTCGCGCCGGCGGCGATCTGCGCCTCGGCGGGCACGATCTGTACCCAGGCCGGCGGGCCCGCGGGAGACGTCGTGGCGGCGGAGACCTTCTGCGGCACCGTCGGGACGACGGGCGTGGCGGAGGGCGACGCGGCGGCCGGGTCGCCGAGGCAGTAGAGCCGGGCGCCGGTCGTCAGGTAGAGTCGCCCGTCGGCGGCGATCGGCGACGCCGTCACCTCGTCCTCGTTGGCCATCCGCATGCGGTTCACGAACTTGAGACCGTCCGTGGTCGGCTCGAGCACATGCCAGCCGCCGGTGGAGCAGACGTAGAGTTTGCCGTCAGCCACGAGCGGACTGCCGCGAACGATCGTGCCGAGGAGCTTCTGGGGTCTGCCGACCGGCTCTCCGGTCGCCTTATCGAAGGCGTAGACCTTGGCGCCGTCGTCGATGCAGTAGATGCGGTCGCCCAGCATGACCGGCATCGCGCGGCCGTCCATCACGTTCTTCCGCTGCCAGGCCGCCCCGGTCGCCGTGATGTCGCCCGAGCCGGTCGGCTTGATCGCCGTCACCGAGCCCATCGAGGTGTTGTCGAGATTCTCCTCGGCTTGTGAGGTGAAGATCGTGTCGCCGGCGACCAGCGGCGCGACGTTGAGCCCGCGGCGGGAGAGCTTGAAGTTCCAGACCGCCTTGCCGGTCCGCGGCTGGAAGTTCCAGACGCTGCCGTCGCTCGACCCGAAGACGAGCGACGCCTGCCCGCCGAAGTCGGCGAGCGAGGGCGTGCTGTAGGTCGTGTCCTCCGGCAGTTCCTTCGTGCCGTTCATCCACCGGACCGTGCCCGAGGCCTTGTCGAGCCCGAGGAAGCGATGTGCCGGCCGGGCCGTGTCGCCCCAGCCGGTGACGACGGCGCTGGCGATCACGAGATCCTCGAACACGACCGGGATGTTCGTGCGGCCGCCGTAGGTCGAGAGGAACCCGAACTCCTCGTGGAGAGAACGCTGCCACTTGGTCTTGCCCGTGGCGGCGTCGATCGCGGTGAACACGCCGCAGACGCCGTGGGCGAACACGGTGCCCGAGGCGGGATCGGCCACGACCGCGGACCAGCCGACCCGCTCGGCCGGCACGTCGGAGAGATAGACGTTGAAGACGTTTTCCCAGAGCTTCTTGCCCGTCGCCGCGTCGAGGCAGAGCACCTTCTCCGCCTCTTCCTTCGTGCCCGGCCTGTGGCGGACGAGCGTGAACAACTTCCCGCCCATGATCACCGGCGTGGAGATGCCCCCGGCCTCGTCGCTTGTCCAGAGCACGTTCGTGCCCTTCTCGGCATCGAACGACGTGACGAGCGGCGGGCCCGCGTAGTGCCGATCCTGGTTTGGCCCGCGCCAGTCGGGCCAGTCGGTGGCACCGGCTACCGCCCCGGACAGCAGCAGCCCGCCCAGGGCTCCGCACGAGGCGAGGACTCGACCGAGCAGAGGTCCGTGCATCCGCATCGTGGTGACTCCCGGAATCGTGTCGCCGCGAGGAGGCGGCGGAAGGACCGGCGGCGGCCGTGTCGTGCTGCGGCGCCGGTTAGTTGGTGATGCCCTTGGACTCGAGTTCCCGGGGCAGGGCCGGATCGACGATGCCGCGGGCGCCACGGCCCTGTTGCAGCCGGTCGGAGGTGTCGGCCCGGATGCTGTCGAGATCGGCATCGCCCCAGCGGCGACGGGTGGCGACGTCGGGAATCTCGAGGGGGCGGACCAGCCGCATCCCCACGCCGAGGGCCGGCTCCTCGGTGTACCACCAAGGGCTCTTGGGCAGGTTGGGGTCGACGTCCTTCCAGGCGAGGTCCTCCGAGCCGCGGCGGGCGGCGCTGCGGCACTGCGCGGCCTCGTCGTAATACGCGCCGCCCCGCACCACCCGCGGCGACAGATGGGTCGGCCAGACGGCCGCGGTCGCGGCGGGCACCGGCTGCTCGAGCGCCGCCTGCTTCGCGTAGCCCTCCGGCATGAGTTCGTCGAGCACCCACTCCGCGACGTTGCCGTGCATGTCGTGGAGCCCGAAGGCGTTGGCCGCCTTCTCGCCCACCGGATGCGTCGTCTCGTCGGAGTTGTCGGCATACCAGGCGGCCGCGTCGAGCGCAGCCGGATCGGCGCCGGTGCTCCAGGGCGTCGCGGAGCCGGCACGGCAGGCATGCTCCCATTCGCTCTCCAACGGCAGCCGGTAGAAGCGGCCGGTGAGTCCGCTGAGCCACTTCGTGTATTGCCGCGCCGCGAACTGCGTCATCGTCACCGCCGGCTGCTGCGGATTCTCGCCGTTCGTGAACGTGGTCGAGGGGTCGTAGAGGTTCGAGGGGGCGGTCACGGCGTCGGCTTCCGTGGCTGCCGTCACAGGGCGGAGGCCGGCCGCCTCCATCGCCTTGAAGACGTCGCAGGCCGCCATGTACTTCTTGTACTCGCCCCAAGTCACCTCGCAGCGTCCCATCCAGAACGGTGCCACCCGGACCTCGTACTGGGGCCCTTCGACGTCGTCGCGGCCGGCCTCGTCGGCGGCGCTGCCCATGCGGAACGTGCCTCCGGGCACCGGGATCATGCGGAACGTGACGTCGGTGCCGGGAATCGTCTCGTCGTAGGCCACCATCCAGCCTCCGGTCACCTGGATCGCGGGGCCGTCGCCGGCCGGCCGCTCCGTGCCGGCGACGAATCCGGCCGCGGTGGTCGGCGGCGCGGTCGTCGTCTCGGCGGCCATGCCGGCCGGCGGCCGGCCGCAGCAGGCCAAGCAGAGCACGGCGACGGGCAGGACGGCGGGCACCGCACCGACCACACGGAGAGGGAGTCGAGGCATCGAGGGCGGGATTCCGAGGAGGGCACCGGCCGGCGGCGTGCGTGTGGCCGGATCGAAATGGCCGGAGAACGGTAGAGTGTACTCTGTCGGATATGCCCTGCCCACAACCGGGCACCCTCGCCAGGCCTGCACCACGTGGCCGCACCCAAGCCCAATCAGCCCGCCGGACGTCCCGCCAAACCGGCCCCCAAACAGACGCCCAAACCGGTGGCGAAGGCGGCTGCGAAGTCTGCGGCCAAGTCGAAGGGCAAGGCCGACGAGACAGGCGCCGAACGGGTGGTGTCGGAGAATCGTCGTGCCCGACACGACTACGAGATCCTCGATACGCTCGAATGCGGCATCGCGCTCGTGGGCAGCGAGGTGAAGAGCCTCCGCGGCGGCCGCCTGTCGCTCGACGAAGCCTACGGGAGGCTCGAGGGGCAGGAGGTCTGGTTGCTCGGCTGCGACATCCCCGAATACGAGAAGGCCAACCAGCTCAATCACCCGACGAAGCGGCCGCGGAAGCTCCTGCTGCACCGTCGCGAGATCGGCCGGTTCGCCAGCCAGGCGCTCGAGAAGGGGCTCACCCTCGTGCCGCTGAAGATGTACTTCAAGAACGGCCGCGTGAAGGTGCTGATGGGCATCGGCCGCGGCCGGCAGACCCACGACAAGCGGCAGAAGCTCAAGGCCGAGACGGCCAGGCGTGATATCGAAATCGCCCTCCGCGGTCGCACGGGCCGCGGAGGGCGATCTCAGGACTGAGCGGACTGCATCGGCGTGCGGCGGACGAACCGCGCCGACGGGAGATGGTCCAGGAGAGGGATTGCGCCAGGATCCGGCTACACGTGCTCGGCCATCAGCGCGGCCGCGCCCGAATCGGTGGAATCCTCGGGATGCCACAGAGGCATGCCCCGCTGAATCCGCTCGGCGAGGATATCGATCTTCTGTTTGGAGCCGGCAGGCGCCGACGTGGGGATGAACTCCATGGTGGCCTGGGGCTCGAAGTTCTCGTCGTGACCGTACAACTCGATGATTTCGAAAACGTTGCGGATCCGGGCCATCGGAACGAAACGACTCCTTGTCTGTGAGGCGAGTGAGGTTGAAGGTGTGGAGGGGGGAAGATCAAGGCTCGTGGAGCGAGCCGGACGGGGCGCTCACGAGGGCTCACTGCATGGAGGCCGCGAGGCTCGAATCGTCACGCCGCGGACGGTGTGAACCGAGGTGAACGACGCCATTATGAGCCCCGCTGAACGCGAGTCAAACATTTGCCACGCACGCGCAGCTTCGTCAAAAAATTGCTCGTGGCAGGACTGCGATCATCGGCATGATCGCGCTGGTCGCGCGCGTCGCGGTTCGTCGTCGCAAGGCCCTGTCGCGGCTGCCGGGTGACGAGGCGATGCGACTCCGCACTCAGCCGGCGGGACCGCCGGGGGGGAGCGCGATCTCGATGTCCGCAGGGGGTGGCGGGGCCGGGGCGGTCGACGGCGCCGCCGCAGCAGGATCGAACTTCGGCGTGTCGGTGCCGGTGCGGGCCTCGAGGTCGGCCGTCAGCGAGAGCGGGCTGCCGCCCGCCTCCGGGCGTAGTTCCAGGCGGGTGATGCCCCAGGACCGGCCGAGTTTGCGGCCCTCGACGATCACCGTCCCGCGGCCCTTCGCGCCGCCTGCCCCGAACTCGACCGCCGCGATGCCGTCGGTCTCGTTCGCGCGACCGGTCACCTTCCGGTCGCATTCGACACGACCGCCCGGGCCGGCCAGAAGTTCGGCCACCCGCGGATTGCGGGAGATCTCCTCGCGGGCCTCGACGACGATCGGATGCTGCGTCAGCCGGCCACAGCCGCCGGAAACGACCAGGGCGAGGCAGCCGGCGGACAGAATGGCAGTCCAGCGCATCAAAGACGCTCCTCTCGTCGCGGCATCAATCCTGCTCTCACCTTGCCGGCATCAAGCCTTCGCGTCGTGCTGGCGGCACCAGGCGATCTTGTCGGCGGTCGTCGTCGGCAGCGCGCCCGCGGCCGCCGGCTTCTTCGCGGCCGGGGGCGGGATCGGCGCGGCCTCCGGCGCTGCAGAGGCCTCCGGCGGCTCGGGCTCGGCCGCTGCCGGCGGAGCCTTCGCGGCCCGTGCCCGGGCGAGGATCTCGGCGGTCGAGGGCTTGCCGGCGGGCTTGTCGGCCGCCGGCTTCGCGGCGGGAGCCGCGTCGCCCCCCGCCTTGGCCCGGGCCGCGGCCAGGATGTCGGCGGTCGACGGACGCCCTGCGGCAGGCTTCGCCGCGGGCTTGGCGGCCGCGGGGGCCGCGGCTTTCGCGGTAGCCGGCTTGGCCGCGGCGGGCTTGGCGGGTTCCTTCTCGACGGGCTTCGGTCGCGGCTCCGTCACGATCTTCAGCGCCGACGGATCGATGTCGTACCAGCCGATGTTGTTGTATTGGTCGAACTCGACCAGGCAGCGGCCGTTCATGTTGACAGTCTTCACCGTCCCGGTGGCGTTGGCGAAGCGGGCCAACTCCGGCGCGGGGGAGTCGACCACGACGTATTTGTCGGTCCATTCCGACTTGAGTCGCTCGATGACGTCGAACATGCGTGCGTTCCGGAAGGGGAGCGAAAAGACCGTCGGTCATGAATCTGATCGATCGGCTGGCGAATCGCAAGCCGGCCGGCACGGGTGCTGGAAAACCGGCGCCCGGCCGAGGGCCGATCAGACGCCGGCGGTCGAGAGGTCCGCGTCCCGGCCTGCGTGGAGCCCCTCCGGACCGAGCGAGTAGGACCAACTGACCGTGCGGGGCAGGGTGCCGGTGGCCTCCCGGGGCACGACCTGCACGATCCGTCCTCCGACGCGGTAAGTCGAGCCAAGCCAGCCCGGCGGCTCCGTGAGCCGGCAGGCGATTTCGAAGCGGATCGCGCCGGGTCGGTCCGGATCGGGGGCGATGGCCGCCGAGAAGTGGGACCGGCCCGCCAGGCCCACGCCGACGAGCGCCCGACCGCCGGCCGTCCCGGGGCGGGGCAGGGCGACCGCGGAGAGTTCCACGAGGACCGGCGAGGCGGGCCAGCGGGGATCGCCGCCGGTCGGCCCCGGCCCCTCCACGGATTCCCAGGTGTCTGCAGGGGGCCCGGTGACCGGTCCACGGACGACGATGTGGTGCTGCCAGCGATCGCCTGCCCATGTGAAATCCACCGTCACGCCGGCGTCGGCGGTGCCGGCCGCGATGCCGAGGGGTGCGTGCACGGGGGTGGGCATGCGTGCGGCTCGCAAGCGCGAACGAGAAACGATGAACCAATGCGCCAGGGAGTCTTTTGTGAGACGACCGCTCTGTCAACGGTTCGGGGCAGCTCATGCCCCGAAAGCCGGACGTTCGCTCGGGGCATCCTGCCCCTCACGCACTCGGATACTGACGTCGCTCCGGCCTCCAGCCCGCGCTCGTCATCATACGCCGGCTCTCGGGGCATCAGCCGGCCCTCACGGATTCTGCGCGTGCGTCATCCGCCTGCAAAGTCCTGCCGGAAATGGCATACACTGAGGCTGCTCGAAGGGCCGTGCAGGGCTTGTCATGGAACCGCGTCGCTCGCTCCGCTGGCCGATCCTGTTGGGCGTGGTGCTCATCGGCTCGATCCTGGCCCTCGGGGTCGGCTGGGTGCTCGTGAGCATCGCCGCGGCGCTCGGCTCGAAGAACGAGAACGCCGCCTTCTATTGGGCGATCCTCGGCGTCGGGGTGGCCCTGCTCGTGCTCGTGCTGGTGGGGGTCATCATCTACCTGGCCCTCACGCTCAAGGCCATCGCGCTCTCCCAGCGGCAGAGCAACTTCATCGACAGCGTCACCCACGAGCTCAAGAGCCCGCTGGCCTCGCTCAAGCTTTACCTGCAGACGCTCACCCGCCGCGCCGTGCCTCCGGACCAGCAGGCCGACTTCCACCGCTTCATGCTCGACGACGTGGAGCGACTCGACACGCTCATCGATCACCTCCTCGATGCCGCCAAGACGCTCCAGCGCCGGGCCCGACACGGCGACGACACGACGGAGATCGAGCCGGTGCTCAGACGCGCCTGCGACGCAGCCGTGCAGCGGTATGGCGTGCCGCCGGAGTGTGTCGCGATGCACCTCGCCGGCGTCGGCGCCGGGATCGAGGGCACGCCGGCCACGGGGGAGGTGCTGCGGGTCAGGGGCCGCGAGGCCGACGTCGAGATCGTGTTCCGCAACCTCGTCGACAACGCCGTGAAGTACTCGTTGCCGGAGCCGCTGGTGGAGGTGACAGCCTCGGCCCTGCCACGGGGACGGTTGCTCGTGCGGGTGGCCGACAACGGCCCGGGCATCCCGGTCGCGGAGCGGCAGAACGTCTTCCGGCGGTTCGTGCGGCTGGGCAGCGAACTCGAGCGGTCGACGCCGGGCACCGGTCTGGGGTTGTTCCTCGTGCGGACGATCGTCAAGCAGCTGCGCGGCCGGGTGACGGCGAAGGCCGGCCCGACGGGAAGCGGCACCGTGATGGAGGTGGAGCTGCCGGCCGCGGGCTGAAGTGGCCGGGGCGGCCGTGGTAGAATCGAGATTTTCCACCGTCGGCCCCGAACGCGTCAGCGTGCGCCCATGAGCCTGCCCCCACTGCGTGCCTCCGAGCATCTCCACGACGTCAAGTACGAGATCCGGGGGGCACTCGCCCGCCGCGCCGAGCAGCTCGAGCGCGAGGGGCACGAGATCGTCAAGCTCAACATCGGCAACCCCGGCGCCTTCGGCTTCCGCATGCCCGGCTCGATGCGGGTGGCGATCGTCGAGAACCTCCACCACGCCGATCCCTACTCGCACCAGAAGGGCATCTTTCCGGCCCGCGAGGCGGTGGTGATGCAGCAACAGAGCCGCGGCGTGATGGACGTCACGGCCGACGACGTCTTCATCGGCAATGGCGTCTCGGAGCTGATCATGCTCGCGATGCGGGCGCTGCTCAATCCGGGCGACGAGGTGCTCGTGCCGAGCCCCGACTATCCGCTCTGGACGGCCTCGGTCGTGATCCATGGTGCGAAGGCGGTGCACTATCCCTGCCGGCCCGAGAACGGCTTCGTGCCCGACCCGGCCGAGGTGGAGAAGCTCGTCACCGACCGCACGCGGGCGCTCGTCGTCATCAACCCCAACAACCCGACCGGCGCCGTCTACCCGCGGGAGGTGCTCGAAGCCCTGGCGGGGATCGCCGAGCGGCGGCACCTCGTCTTCTGCGCCGACGAGATCTACGACGAGATGCTCTACGGCGATGCGGCGTTCGTGCCCGCCGCGACACTCGCCCGAGACTGCCTCTGCCTCACCTTCGCCGGCCTGAGCAAGATCTACCGCGCCTGTGGCCTCCGCGTGGGCTGGCTCGTCTTCTCGGGCGAGCGGGAGCACGCCCGCGACTATGTCCAGGCGGTGGAGCTGCTCGCCTCGCTGCGGCTGTGCTCGAACGTGCCCGGTCAGTACGCCGTGCAGACGGCGCTCGGCGGCCACCAGTCGATCTTCGACCTCACGCGGCCCGGCGGCCGGCTCCATGCCACGCGGGCCGCCGTGCTCGACGCGGTCTCCCGGAGCCGGTTCCTCTCGGTGGTGGCGCCCCGCGGGGCGATGTACGCCTTCGTCCGCGTGCACGCCGATCGGCTGCCCGGCGGCGGGGCGGGCTTCGACGACCGGGCCTTCGCGCTCGACCTGCTCGAGCGGAAGCACGTGCTCGTGGCGCCCGGGTCGAGCTTCAACGTGCCCTACCGCGACCATTTCCGCGTGACGCTCCTGCCCGACGCCGAGCAGATGGCCGACGTCTTCGCGCGGATCGAGGCGCTGCTGGCGGAATACGCGGCGGCGTAGCCCGCGGTGCCACGGCCCGCCGGCAGCGGCCTCTTTTCCGGCGGCGCCGGCGTGTTCTAATCGCCGCCATGCACACTCCATCTCCGGCCTCCGGCCCCGCCGTCGACGTTGTTCCCGTTCGCCGCGTGCTCGTCAGCGTCTTCGACAAGACAGGCCTCGGCCGGCTCGCCGCCGGCCTCGAGGCCGCGGGCGTGCAGGTCGTGAGCACCGGCGGCACGCGGGCGGCGCTGGCCAGCCACGGCCTCGAGGTCGAGGATGTCTCGGCGGTGACGTCGTTTCCGGAAATCCTCGACGGCCGGGTGAAGACGCTCCATCCGCGGATCTTCGCGGGCGTGCTCGCCCGGCACGACCGGGCCGACGACCGGGCGGTGCTGGACGAGCACGGCATCGGCACCTTCGACGCCGTGATCGTGAACCTCTACGCCTTCGAGGCGGCGGTCGGCCGGCCCGACTGCACCCCCGCCGAGGCGATCGAGCTGATCGACGTCGGGGGCCCGAGCCTCGTCCGCGCCGCCGCGAAGAACCACGCCTTCACGGCGGTGGTGACCGGGCCGGAGCAGTATGACGACTTCCTGGCCGCGATCGCCCGCGGCGGCACCACGCTCGCGGAACGGCGGCTGATGGCGGCCCGGGCGTTCGAGCGGACGGCGGCCTACGACACCGCCATCGCCCACTGGATGGCGCGGCATGCCGAAGTGCCCGCCGCGGCGTCGGGGGCCGCGAATGCAGCCGCTGACACCGACGACCCGCCCTTGCCGAGCCGATTCACGCTCGACCTCGAGCGGCTCCTGCCGCTGCGCTACGGCGAGAATCCGCACCAGTCGGCGGCGATGTTCGCACCGGCCGGCACGCACACGGGTCTGGCGGGCCTGCGGCAGCTCGCCGGCAAGGAGCTTTCGTACAACAACCTCCTCGACCTCGACGCGGCAGTGCGGCTGGCGGGGCTCCTGGACGGCCCGGCGGCAGTCGTCGTCAAGCACACCAATCCCTGCGGCGCCGCGACCGCGGCGACGACGGCCGAGGCGCTCGCCACGGCGATGGCGGCCGATCCGACGAGCGCGTTCGGCTCGATCGTGGCGGTCAACGGCACGTTCGACCGCGGCTGCGCCGAGGTGCTGCTCGCCCCCGGGCTGTTTGTCGAGGTGGTCGCCGCGCCCGCCTTCGCGGCCGAGGCGGTCGAGCTGCTCACGACGCGGCCCACCTGGAAGGCGAGCGTGCGGCTCGTCGAGGTGCCGGCGGGCGATCCCTGGAGGGCGACGGCGGGCCTGGAGCTGCGGAGCGTGGCCGGGGCGCTCCTCGCGCAGCGGCCCGACGACACCGGCGACGATCCGGCGACCTGGCGGGTGGTCACGCGGACGGCGCCCCCGGCGGCCCTCACCCCCGCGCTCGACTTCGCCTTCACGATCGTGCGGCGGCTGACGAGCAATGCGATCGCCGTCTGCCAGGGCACGAGCCTGGTGGGCGCGGGCCTGGGGCAGACGAGCCGTGTGGACGCGACGCGAATCGCGCCCGCGGGCCCGCCTTCTCGAGCGCGATTCGCGTCGCGAAGGCGGGCCCGCGGGCGCGGGGCAGCGTGCTCGCGTCGGACGCGTTCTTCCCGTTTCCGGACTCGATCGAGCTGATCGCGCGGGCGGGCATCGCGGCGGTGATCCAGCCGGGCGGCTCGAAGCGGGACGCGGAGGTGATCGCCGCCGCCGACGCGGCGGGCCTGCCGATGGTGTTCACGGCGCGGCGGCACTTCCGGCACTGAATTCACGCGAAACATGGCCCTCCGGGCCATTTTCGCTGGGCCGCTCTCCGGCGGCTGGCGAGAGCCGGGCATCCATGCCCGGCAGTCAACGCGTGTCACTTTCCCTCTGTTCGCCTGACGGGCGGATGCCCGTCCTCAGTGAGCTTCTGGGCGAGCCTCCGCGTTGCTTCACGGCAAGGCTCGGCATCGTGCTGACCTTGCCTTGGCCGCCCTCCGGCGGCTGGCACTGTCACTGAGGTCGCCCGCTGCTGCCATCCGGGAGGTGAGGTGCCGCCCATGCCCCGCGAGCCGGCGTATGATGACGAGCGCAGCCAGGATGGCGGAGCGAAGTCAGCATCCGAGAGAGCAACGGACACGATGTCCGTTGCGAACGTCCGGCGTCGGGGCGTGGGCGGCGGCTCACCGGCGCCCTGGCAACACGGATTCGACAAGTTGAAAAACCTGTCGCCACGGTTCCAGAGCCGAGTCCGAGGCCGAGTCCAAGGAGGAACGACGCCGGTCCGGGACGGGCGTTACAATCTCGCCCCATGGCAACCATTCTCGACGAGATCGTGGCCCGTAAGCACCGCGAGGTGGCCGTCGCGCGGGAGCGGGTGCCGACGGCCGCCCTCGAAGGACGGCTCGCCGTGGCCCCGCCGGTCCGCGACTTCTTCGCGGCGGTCTCCGCGCCGGGGCCGATCAAGCTGATCGCCGAGTTCAAGCGGAAGAGCCCGTCGGCGGGCGAACTGCGGCCCGGCGAGTCGATCGAGGAGATCGTGCGGGGCTATGCGGCGGCCGGCGCCGCTGCGCTGTCGGTGCTCACCGATGCGATCGGGTTCGGCGGGAGCCTCGTCGACCTCGAGTCGGCCCGGGTGGCCGTGCCGCTGCCGATCCTGCGGAAGGAGTTCGTCGTCGATCGCTACCAGGTGCTCGAGGCGCGGGCGCACGGGGCCGACGCGGTGCTCCTGATCGCCGAGTGCCTCGACGACTGCAGGCTCCGGAGCCTCTACCGGGAGATCCTCGACCTCGGCATGACGCCGCTGGTAGAGCTGCACGATCCGGAGCAGCTGCCGCGGGTGATCGACCTGGGCGCCACGCTCGTGGGGATCAACAACCGCGACCTGCGGACGATGACCACCGATCTCGACCAGGTGCTACGGCTGCGGGACAGCGTCCCGCCCGAGTGCGTGGTGGTCGCGGAGAGCGGCATCCGCGACCGCGCCGACGTCGAGCGGCTCGAACGGGCCGGCATCGAGGCGATGCTCGTGGGCGAATCACTCTTGCGATCCGGCGACCCGGGCCGCGCCGCCGCCGCCCTCCTTGGGCGATGAAGCCGGCACGACACGATCGACCCCCGCGGCACTCAGGCCAGCGGCGTCACGGTCGGTGAGAGCGTCGCCCACTGTCCGGCGCCCAGCGCCGTGATGGCACGCACCACGAAGACGTGCACCTTGCCCGCCGCGAGGCCGGTGACCGTGGCCGTCGTGGCGGTGGAAGCGGTGCGGGTCACCGGCCTGTAGGCCGACCACACTCCCGCTGTCTGGTCCGCGACCATGATCTCGTAGTTGGTGATCGGAGAGCCGCCGTTGTCGGCGGGTGCCGTCCAACTGAGCGTCACCCGCTTGCTGCCGGGAGTGGCCTTGAGCCCGGTCACGAGTCCCGGGGGCGTGGTCCTCGGCGTCACGGCGGCCGAAAGCGTCGTCCAGCCGCTGACCCCCTTCGCGTTCACGGCGCGGACGACGAAGAGGTGCTCCTTGCCGTTGGCCAGTCCGGTGACCGTCGCCGTCGTCGCCGTCGAGGCTGATCGGACGACCGGCTTGTAGGCCGACCAGACGCCGCTGTTCTTCTCGGCGACCATGATCTCGTAGTTGGTGATGGGCGAGCCGCCGTTGTCGGCCGGTGCCGCCCAGGTGAGCGTCACCTTCGTGTGGCCGGCCGTCCCCTTGAGCGCCGAAATCGCTCCGGGCGCCACGCCCGTGGGCGTGACCACCGGTGCGAGCGTGACCCACGGGCTGACGCCCGCGGCGGTTTTGGATCGCACCACGAAGAGGTGCGGTTTGTCGTTCGTCAGGCCGGTCACGGTCGCCGACGTCGCCGTGGATGCCGCCCGGTTCACCGGCTTGTAGGCCGACCAGACTCCCGCCGTCTGATCCGCGACCATGATTTCATAGTTCGTGATCGGCGATCCACCGTTGCTCAGGGGCGCGGCCCAGGTGAGCGTCACCCGTTCGTTGCCGCCCGTCGCCGTGAGCGTGCGAATGGCGCCCGGCGCGGCGGCCGGTGTCGTGGGTGAAGGGAGCGTCTGCCACGGCCCGACCCCCTTCGCATTGACGGCCCGCACGACGAAGACGTGCGGCTTGGCGTTGGTCAGGCCGGTGATCGTGGCGGTCGTGGCCGCCGACGGGGCTCTGGTCACCGGCTTGTAGGCCGACCAGATGCCGGCGGTCTGCTCGGCGACCATGACCTCGTAGTTCGTGATGGCGGCGCCGCCGTTGTCGGCCGGCGCGGCCCAGGTGAGCGTCACCTGCCGGTCGCCCGGAGCGGCCGTCAGCGTGCCGATCGTGCCCGGTGCGACCGACGTGGGGGTGACCAGTTTCGCGAGCGTGAACCACTGGCCGGCGCCCTTTCCGTTGACGGCCCTCACGACGAAAATGTGGGGCTTGTCGTTGGTCAGCCCGCCGACCGTCGCGGTGGTGGCGGTCGACGCGGACCGCGTCACCGGCTTGTAGGCCGACCATTTCCCCGCGGTCTGGTCCGCATACATGATCTCGTAGTTCGTGATCCCAGAGCCGCCGCCGTCGATCGGGGCGGACCAGGAGAGCGTCACGCGGCCGTTGCCGCCCGTCGCCGCGAGCCCGCTGATCAGCCCCGGCGCCGTGATGGCGCGGATCTCGATGTCCTTGAACTGGGCGATGCTCGTCCGCTTGGTGTCGTCGGTGACGGAGACCTTCACCGTGCGCCGGCCGAAGCCGCCCTTGCCGGTGCCGTTCAGGACGACCGAGCGCAGCAGCGCCTGGGCCGCCCGCGGGGTGGCGAGGGCGTTGAAGCTGACGACCAGCGGCGTGCCGACTCCACCCGCGAACGTGCCGATCGAGACGCCGTTGAAAAGCACCTTGTTGCCGTCGATCTGGACCGTCTCCACGCCGGGGCCCTGGTCACGGATCGAAAACGCGATCGCCGAGGCATCGCCCGAGATCACGGCGACCCGCAGACTTCCCCCGCTGAACGTCTCGGAAGAGGCGTCGTCGACCGTCGCGTAGGGATCGAGCGGCAGGGCGGAGAAGCTCGTCTCGTAGCCGACGAGGTCGGCGGCCGGCAGTGCCACGACCGGAGCGAGCGGGTCGGGCTGGTTGCCGAAGTCGATGCCCCGCACGAGCCCGGCCGTGGTGATCGTCACGGAGTGGGCGCCACCGTTCGCGGCGGGGAATGTCTGGATGTAGCCCTCGGGAACGACCTCGCGAACCTTCCAGGTGCCGTCGGCGACACCGGTGATCGCGTAGGTGCCGGCCTCGTCGAGTGGGGTGCTCGGATCGTCTTGCCGAGTGACGGCCGACTTCTCGCCGGGATCGAGCTTGCCGTTGTCGTTGGTGTCGACGTAGACGGTCACCCCCGGCAGGCCCGGCTCGGGCAACAGGCCAGCGTAGTAGTAGTCGATGGCCGTCGCGAGGTCGATGCAGTTGGCATAGACGTCTGCCGAAGATGCGATCTTCTGCAGGGCGGTCAGCGACGCCGAGGCGCCCACGCCGAACGCCTTCGGGATGACGTTGTAGGTGGCGAGCGCCGTCACTTCGTCGGCGATATCACCGCCCTCGGTCGGGGTGCCGTCGGAGAAGAAGAGCAGCTGCCGCAGCGGCGGCAGCGAGGCCGGAGGCGTGCCGTAGGTCCGGGCGTTGTCCTGCTGGATGAGCTGCAGCGCGGCCTCGAAGTCGGTGCCGACACCGACGGCGCCCGAGAGCCCTTCGCGGATGCCCTGCACGGCTTCGACCAGATCGCTCACGCCATTGCGATTGCGGTCGGCCGTCGGACTCACGGTCGCCTGGATGCCGGCCGTGACGGGGTCGAGATCCACGAAGGCCGCGGTCGAGCCGTAGGCCACGATGCTGATCGTGGCATCGTCCCCCACGCCGCCGTCGACGAGGCTCTCGCGCAGCGCCAGGATGGCGTGGAGCTGGGCGTCCAGGATCGTGTTGGGCTTGCCGTCGGTGTTGACGTCGCCCACGTAGCAGCCGGCATAGCTCGCCCAGGTGCTGCCCGAGACGTCGATGGCGAAGATCACCGACGGGATGTAGTCGCCGCCGTAGCCGTAGTCTTGGCGGACGCCGTCGCCATTACGGTCGAGCCACTTGACGCCGCGGATCTCGGCCGGCGGGGCGTTGCCGAAGTCGATGCCCGTGGCCTCGGTCTGGAAATCGTGGCCCTCGTAGTCGGTGGTGGAGTAAACCCAGTCGTAAAGTCCCGTGACAGGGTTGTAGACCATTCGGTACGGATAACGGTCCTGCCAGGTGTAGTCGTTCCACCCGATGTAGACCGTCCATGAACCGTCGTCGTTGTTGTTGGAGTTGTTCGTGGGCGGGCCCTCCTGCCCACCGGACGTCGTGCTGTAGGTGAACTTCCCGAGAGTGCCTGTCGACCGCAGGACGTAGCCGCTCGGCACGACCTCGCGGACGACGTACTTGCCGGCTGCAAGGCCAGTGAAGGTGTAGGATCCCGCCTCGTCGACCCCCTTCGTGGCTGGATTGTCGGCCGCGGTCACGGTCGAAGGCTCGTTGGCATCCTTGACACCGTTGTTGTTGAGATCGAGATAGATCGTGACGCCCGCCATGCCGGGCTCGGTGAACTGGCCCGAACCGGCCAATCCACCCGATCCCCCCTGCGGCGTGCCGAACGCGGCAAGGAGTTCGTCCGTCGTGCGGAAGATCGCGGCACTCCGATCGATCGTCTGCAGCGGGGCCAGCTTCGCGCCGTCACCCGCGCCAAAGGCCCGCACATTTGCTCCCCTGGCAGTGAGGGCGGCGACTTCGTCGGCGTAGGCGGATGCGTCATTCGGCTCGCCATCCGACAGAAAAACGACGTTCGCTTGACCGGCAGACGTGCCGACCATGTTCATGACCTGGAGGGCGGTCTGCAGTCCCGCCTCGTAGTTTGTCGTTATGCCGACGTTGCTCATCGTCGTGTGGTCGTTGATGCCGCCCTCGACGATCCACCTCAACGCCTGCTCGACGTCCTTGACGCCGTTGTTGTCTGCATCCTCATTGGGATGCACTTCGAACACCCCCGCTGCGCCCGGCCTCGTGCGGTCAATCGGATCGAGGTTGGCGATGTGGGCTGTATCGCCGAATACGACGATGCTCACCTTCGCCGAGTCGCCGTAGCCCTGGGCGATCAGTCGCTTGTTGAGCTGGATAAATCCCGCCAACTGCGCATCGAGGATCGTGTTGCTCTTGCCGTCGCCGTTGACGTCACCCACGACGGAGCCGACGAAGGTGGCGCTCGTGCTCCCCGAAACGTCGATCACGAAGACGACGTCGGGATCATCGCCGGCGATGAGTCCGCCGTCGCGGATGCCGTTGCGGTTGTCGTCCCGCCACTTGACGCCGCTGATGACGCCGGCCGAGGCATTGCCGAAGTTGATGTTCGTGGCCCGGGCCGGACTGCCGCCGCCGATCGTCACCTGCCAAGCGCCGTCGCTGACGACCACGCCGCCCTCGACGCGGGTGTTGCCGCCGCCGGTCTGGATGTAGCCGGCGGGGACGACCTCACGCACGATGTACGTGCCCGCATTCAGCCCGGAGATCGTGTAGCTGCCCCGCTCGTCGACATTCGGTGTCGCCGGATCGTCTGGAGATGTCACCGCCGAAGGCTCGCCGGCGTCCTTGACGCCGTTGTTGTTCAAATCGACGTAGACCGTGACCCAGGCCATGCCCGGCTCGGAGAACGTGGTCGTGGAGGGGGTGCCACCCTGCGGATTGCCGAAGGCGGTGAGCAGTTCGCCCGTGGTCCGGAAGACCGCTGCCTTGGGGTCGATGAGCTGGAGTTCCGTCAGCGACGCCCCGTCGCCGGCGCCGAATGCCCGCAGATTCACGCCACGGGCCTTGAGCTTCGCCACCTCGTCGGTGTGGCCGCCAAGTACGTTGGGGACCCCGTCCGACAAGAAGATCAGGTTGCCCTGGCCCGCCGGAGTGCCGAGGGCCGCGAAAACCTCGTCGGCCCTCGTCAAGGCGGCCTCGTAGTTCGTGGTTCCACCAGCCTGGAACTTTCGCAGGACCTCGTCGATGTCGCGAATCCCGTTGTTATTGAGATCGGCGGCGGGGTTGGTGACGAGCTTGGCCTGGTCGCCGGCCGCGGGGTCGAGGTCGGCGGACACAGCTGTGTGATTGAAGGACACGATGCTCACCCGGCCGCGGGCGCCGTAGCCCTGGTCGATCAACTGCTGGTTGAGCGCCATGAAGCCCGCAATCTGGGCGTCGAGAATCGTGTTGCCGTAGCCGTCGCCGTTGACGTCGCCCGCCGCGTTGCCGCTTGGGACGTATTGAGCCGGAATCGTGCCGCCGAACGGATCGCTTGTGCTTCCCGACACGTCGATCACGAAGACGACGTCGGGGTCGGTGCCCACGATCAGGCTGCTGTCACGGATGCCGTTGCGGTTCTTGTCCCACCACTTCACGCCACTGATCGCCCCCGGCGCGTTGCCGAAGTCGATGTTTTGCCGCGACTGACCGTCGGGAATGCGCAGGATCCACGAGCCGTTGGCCTGATTGCGGATCGTGGATCCCGGAGTCGCGGGGTCGGGGATGGCGAGCGTGCCGAGCGAGGTATGGAGGTACCCATTAGGGACCACCTCGCGGATCGTGTAGGTATCGCCCGGCAGGATGATGCCCGTCGAGATCGAGTACCAGCCCGTCTCATCGACGGTGGCCGTCGCCGGGTCGTCGGCGCGGGAGATGGCCCGCGGCTCGTCGGGATCGAGCGTGCCGTCGTTGTCCAGGTCGATGTAGATCGTCACACCGGCGAGGCCCGGCTCGAGGTAGCGTGTGGAATCCCCGCGAAGCCCGGCGAAGGCGGCGACGAGTTCGTTCGTGTTGTTGAAGATCGCGGCGCCGGGCCGGGGCTTCGCGCCGCCGACGACGGGGTCGATGACCTGCAGCGGGGCGAGCGCGACGCCCGCGCCATTGGCGCCGAAGGCGCGGAGGTTGTAGCCGCGGTTGCGGAGCGCGGTGGCCTCGTCGGAGTAGTCGGATGCCGCGGAGGAAGGCACGTTCGGCTGGCCGTCCGAGAGGAAGATGAGATTGCCGACGCCCGAGGGCGTCTGCAGCGTGTCGAAGACGGCGGTCGCCTTCTGCAGGGCCGCCTCGTAGTTCGTCGCCCCGCCGTCGATCGCGCCGTTCAGCCCGACCTTGATGCCCTTCAGCACCTGCTCGATGTCGGACACGCCATTGTTGTCGCGATCGTCGTTGGGGCGGGCGGTCGTCTGCACGCCGGGCTGCGTCGGATCCATGTCGAGGATTTCACCCGTGCGGGCGAAGGCGACCACGGAGACGCGGGCCCGGTCGCCGACCCCCTTGCTCTTGAGCTGGTTGTTGAGGGCGATGAAGCCCGCCAGCGACGCGTCGAGAATGTTGTCGGAGGCGCCGTCGCCGTTGACGTCGCCGACGCGGTCGCCGCTCAGCTTCGTCTGCGTGCTCGTGGAGACGTCCACGACGAAGACGACATCGGGGCTGTCTCCCTGGATGAGCTCGTTGTCGCGGATGCCGTTGTAGTTGAGATCGAGCCACTTCACGCCCTCGACGGTCACCGCGAGAGCCAGCCGCTGCTCGAGCCGCTCGAGCTGCTGGTGAAAGCGATGGCCACCGCGTCCGAGACGCCGCCGCCGTCGGAACGCAGGGGAAGAAGCGGGGCGGCGGAACAGGCGGCGCAGGAGCGCGGCGGTGGCTGACATGGGAGCAACCCTTGAAAAAACGGATAGTCCGATTCCCGGCGGCGGGAATGCGGGCGGTGGCCGAAGCGCCAGAACGAGGAGAAATGGACCGCCATCAGTCAGAGGCGGCGGGCCGTCCCCAAAGCGGACGCGCGTCAAGTTGGGCGCTTTGGGGTGTCTTTGGTCGCGGCCGCTTGGCCGGGGCGGGCTATTCCCGCTGGGATTCGCCGCCGCCCTCCTCGGGCGGTGACGCCGGCTTCTCCTTCACGAAGCGGTAGCCCATGCCGCGGACGGAGAGGAAGTGCACGGGCCGGGCCGGGTCGGCCTCGAAGTATTTCCGCAGGTTGAGCATGAACGTATCGACCGTCCGCGTGGCCGGCGCCCGGGCCATGCCCCAGACCCGCTTGAGCAGGTCGCTGCGGGAGGAGACCGTGCCCTCGTGCTCGACGAGATACTTCAGCAACTTCATCTCGAGCGTGGTCAACCGCACCGGCGTGTCGCCCCGTCTGGCCTCCCAGGTGTCGAAGTTCACCTCCGCGTCGCCAAAGCGGTAGATGCCCGCGGTGCCGGCGGGCTCCACCGCCGGCCGCGGACGGCCCTGGCGACCGCGCCGGCCCAGCAGGTTGCGGACCACCGAGAGCAGTTCATCCAGGTCGAAGGGCTTCTGCAGGTAGACGTCGGTGCCGGCGTCGAAGCCGCGGATGCGGTCCTCCACCAGCGTCCGCGCCGAGAGCATCACGATCGGCAGGTCGCTCCCCTGCTCGCGAATCGCCTGGCAGACGGCGTAGCCGCTCATTCCCGGCAGCATCAGATCGAGCACGACCAGGTCGACCGGCGGCACCGCGGGCTCTTCGCCGTCGGGACCCGGGATGGAGGCCGCCACGGTGGCCAGCGCCGCCTGGCCGTCGCCGGCGGTCGTGACGGTGAAGCCCTCGGCCTCGAGGTTGTACTTGATGCCGATGGCCAGGTGCTGTTCGTCTTCGACGACGAGGATGTGCGGCATGGACGGCGCCCGACGGGCCTGCGGAGAGGACGGCTCGCGGAGCCGACCCCCTCAGTGTAAGGCCGCGGCGGCGGACGGCGACCTGTCACCGCGCGAGCACGGGCCGGGTCCGGGCAGCCCGCACATAGCCGTGCGTGACGAACCAGTCCCAGGCATCCTGTGCCGCGGCCTCGAACGGACGTCGGGTGTAGCCCAGTTCGGACTCGGCGCGGGAGCAGGAGAAGTTGTGCGGCAGCATCGACATGCCGGTGGCCGCGGAGTTGACAGTCGGCTCGCGGCGGGTGAAGAGGCCGGCCACGTCGCCGCACCAGCCGGCCACGTGGACGAACGGCGGCGGGGCGATGCCCAGCGGCTGCATGCGGCCCGAGACGCGGGCGAAGACCCGCCAGGCGTCGAGGTAGGAGAGCGGCTGACCGCCGAGGATATAGCGGCGGCCGGTCTGGCCCCGTGTCATCGCGGACAATATGCCCTGCGCGACGTCGCGGACGTCGACGAAGTCGTTCGAGCCCGGCGGGGCGAAGAGCCCGCGGCCGGCGCCGACCTCGAGCAGCATGCGGCCGCTCGACGGCTTCCAGTCCCATGGGCCGATCATGTAGACGGGATTGACGATGACCGCGTCGAGGCCCTTGTCGACCTCCTCGAGCACGGCTTCCTCGGCCTCCCGCTTGGTGACGACATAGGGGCATTCGAGCATGCCACCCGGGGGGGTCTCCTCGTCGGCCGGCTCGCCGTCGGTCCGCAGGCCGATCGCATCGACGCTCGAGACATGGATGAGGCGGGCGCCGGCCCGGCGGGCCGCGCGGGCGACGACGCGGGTGCCCTCGACGTTGACATGTCGCATCTCGGCGAGATGCTTCCAGCCGACGTGAACCATCGCCGCGGAATGCACGACGACCCGGCAGCCGTCGACCGCCCGCTGCATGCCGACTTCGTCGTGGAGCGCCGCCTCCGCAGGGTCTGTCGGCAGGCCGGCGAACGCGCCCGTGGCGCCGCGGCCGGTGGTGGCGGCCCGTCCCGGGCGGACGAGCACCCGGACGGCGTGGCCGTGGGTGAGGAGCAGCCGCACGACGTTGTTGCCGACGAGCCCCGTGCCTCCAGTCACGAGGCAATCGGCGGTGTCGCGGCGCTCGGCCGAAGAGGCGATCATGGCGGACTCTCCCGAACTCTCCGGCTTCCAGCCGGGTCGATCGATGCCGTCCGTGACGCATGCACGACTCGACCGTAAAGGGTAGCATCGGACGGACCCGTGCAGAACTTTCGGGCGGCCGGCCCGGTCCCCCGGTCGGCCGGGCCGCCGGCGTTCGAGGCTGCCGGCTGGGCGGAGGATGCGGCTCGAACGGCGGAAATTCCTGTCGGGCAAGGTTTTCCAGCCGATGCTGATTTGGCCGGAAGGGGTTCGGCGTGGGCCGGTGGAGGGAGGCTGCCTTGGCGGAAGTGAGCGTCCGACCCGTCGACACGCGGGCCGAGCGGAAGCGGTTCATCCGCCTGCCCTGGCGGATCTATCGTGACGATCCGAGTTGGATGCCGCCGCTCGTGATGTCGCAGGAGGAACTCCTCGGCTTTCGCCCCCATCCCTTTTACGAGCGGTCCCGGAGTCGCTCGTTCCTGGCGACCCGCGGCGATCGTGACGTGGGCCGGATCACGGCGATCGTCAACGCCGGCCACGTCGAGCGGTACAAGGAGCAGCGGGGCTTCTTCGGCTTCTTCGAGTGCGACGACGATCCAGAAGCGGCCCGCGGGCTCTTCGGCGCCGCGCGGGAGTGGCTCCATGCGCAGGGCATGACGACGATCCGTGGCCCGGTGAACCCCTCGCTCAACTACGAGTGCGGACTGCTGATCGAGGGCTTCGACACGCCCCCGTTCTTCATGATGACGCACAACCGGCCCTACTATCCCGCGCTCGTCGAAGCCAACGGCTTCGGCAAGATCGAGGACCTCTACGCCTTCTGGGGCGAGCTCTCGATGCTTTCCTCGCTCGACTCGAAGCTGGCCACGATGGTGGAGGGGGTAAAGGAGCGGTTCGGCGTGAGGGTGCGGCCGCTCGACCGCAGCCGCTTCGACGAGGAAGTGCGGATGTTCCTCGAGATCTACAACTCGAGCCTCGGCGGCACGTGGGGCTTCGTGCCGCTCACGTCCGGCGAGGTGAAGCACATGGCCGAGAGCCTCAAGTTCCTCATCGTGCCGGAACTGGCGCTCGTCGCCGAGGTCAACGGCAAGCCGATCGGCACCGTCTTCTGCCTGCTCGACTACAACCCACGGATCAAGGCGATCAACGGTCGGCTCTTCCCCTTCGGATTCCTCAGGCTTCTGTGGAACAAGAAGGGCATCAAGCGGATGCGGGCCATCAGCACGAACGTCGTGCCGGAGTATCAGGCCTGGGGCGTGGGGCTCGTGCTCATGGCGGCGCTCGTGGAGCCGCTGCAGGCCTGGGGGATGCGGGAGGTCGAGTTCTCCTGGGTGCTCGAGAGCAACCACCTCTCGAAGCGGACGCTCGAACGGGGCGGCGCCCTCGTCACGAAGAAGTACCGCATCTACCAGGACGACCCGCCGCGACCAGTGAGCTGAGGCATCGGTGCGGTACGGCGCCAGGCCCGGAGGGCCGGGTCAGCACCAGCCGGCGGAGGCCGGCCAAGCGAACGGCGGCAGGATGCCGCGCGTTCGCGTGAAGCCGGGTTGGCGTGCGCCGGTGAGGTGCCGCCGATGCCCCGTCGCCGGACGTTCGC
>Ga0255182_1000265_pt1 | contig 40666 bp, 38 predicted proteins | sample Atl_UVDOM_RepA_8_FD_188420 | JGI IMG/M metagenome (GOLD analysis project Ga0255182, IMG submission 188420) | Freshwater microbial communities from Altamaha River, Georgia, United States - Atl_UVDOM_RepA_8d | ecosystem: Environmental > Aquatic > Freshwater > River | place: USA: Georgia...
CAGTTCGTGATACTCGGGATGCCGCTCGATGACCCGCGCAATCACCGCTTCGAGGGGGCTGAGCGGCGCCTTGTCCGTCAGCTTGCGCCACACCTCGAGGAAATAACGCCGGGCGCCTTCACGATTTTCGACGAACATTGTATGTCCTCATCCGGCTGCAGGACCACCAGACCGCGCACGCCCAGCATAGCCAGATTTGTCGGGCCATTCACACAGGTCCGCAATCGGGCACTCGCCGCAACGCGGGTTGCGCGCGGTGCACACGTAGCGACCATGCAGGATGAGCCAGTGATGGGCCTGTTGCAGGTAACGCGCCGGAATGATCGCGAGCAGGCCGCGCTCGACCTCCAGCGGGGTCCTGCCCGGCGCCAGCCCGATACGGTTGCCCAGACGGAAAATGTGGGTGTCGACGGCGAGCGTCGGTTCGCCGAAAGCCACGTTCAGCACGACGTTGGCTGTCTTGCGGCCGACTCCCGGCAGGGCCTCGAGCGCGGCGCGCTCGCGCGGCACCTCGCCGCCGTGCAGTTCGACCAGCGCGCGACAGGTCGCCATGATGTGCCGCGCCTTCGAGTTGAACAGCCCGATGGTCTTGATGTGGGATTTGAGCCCGTCCTCGCCCAGCGCGAGGATCGCTTCCGGCGTGCGCGCCCGCGCGAACAGGCCCGCGGTCGCCTTGTTGACGCTGACGTCGGTCGCCTGCGCCGACAGGATGACGGCGATCAGCAGCTCGAACGGCGAGGAATAGACGAGCTCGGTGACCGGCGCCGGATTGCGCGCCGCGAGCCGCTTGAAGATGGCGCCGGCCCGTCGCTTGTCCATCAATCCCGCACCGGCGGCGTCGGGACCCGGGGCGCCCGGCGGGCGCGCACCCGCGCGAGCGCAGCCGCGATGCCGGCATGCGCCTCGTCGCGTCCGGCAGGCGGCGGCACCAGCTGCGCCGTCGGCGCGTCCTTACTGCGCGCCAGCCGCTGGCGCCGCGCGTCCTGGCGTTCGAGCGCATGCGCAGCGTCGGCGGCCAGGGCGGTCAGCGCGCCGAGCAGCGCCTTGCCGTGCACGAAATGGGCACTCAACGGAATGTGGACCGGACAAGCCTGGTCGCACGCGCGACATTCCGTGCAGCGAGCGAGGCCGAGCGCCCCGGCGGAGTCCGTGTCGAGCTGGCGCAGGCGCTCCGCGAGCGCGCGCGGGTCGAGTCCGCTGGGGCAGGCGGCCACGCAGTCGCCGCAGGCGGTGCACGCGGACACCGGCGGGCCTTGCGCGATTGCCCGGGCCGCCGGGCTGTCGGCCGTCGGCCACGTCACCGCGACCGTCTCGAGCTCGATGCAGTCCACCGGGCATGGCGGCAGGCACAGCCCGCATCCCGTGCAGTCAGCGCTGAGCACGCCGTGCAGCTGGCGCGGTGCACCGAGGATCGCATCGGTGGGGCAGACATCGATGCATTTCGTGCAGCCGATGCAGTCCTCGGGCCGGATGCGGGCCCGCAGTGGCGGCGGCACGGGAGCGAGGAACTCGGCGGGTGACACCCCGTCGTCGAGACCCAGGGCGGCCGCGAGGCGGCCGCGCAGCGCGGGGCCGCCGGGCGCGCAGGCCTCCGGACCGGCGCTCCCGTCGACGAGGGCTTCGGCGTAAGGAGCGCACCCGGCGTAGCCGCACTGGCGGCACTGCGTCTGCGGCAGCAGTGCGTGCACGCGCTCGACCCGCTGCGCCCGCGGACCGTGGCTGATCGGCAGGAAGGTTTCGCTCATCGTGCGCGCCCTGGCGCGGCCTGCCGGGCGCCTACTTGACGCGCATGCCGGGGGCAGCCCCCTCGTCGGCGTCGAGCAGGAAGATCCCGGGGCCGTCACCGCTGGCGGCAAGCACCATGCCTTCCGACACGCCGAAGCGCATCTTGCGCGGGGCGAGGTTGGCGACGACGACCACCAGGCGCCCGACCAGCGCCGCGGGCTCGTAGGCCGCCTTGATGCCGGCGAACACGTTGCGGCGCGAATCGCCAAGGTCCAGCTCGAGTTGCACGAGCTTGTCGGCGCCCTCGACCGGCCGCGCGTCGGCGACACGCGCGATGCGCAGGTCGATCTTCGCGAAGTCGTCGATCGAGACGGGGGGCGTGGCCGGGGCGGCGGGTGCCGGCGCGGTCTCAGGCGTCGGCGTCGTGGCAGCTTTGGTCGAGTCAATCATGGCTTGAACCTTGAGGGGGTCGATACGGGTGATGAGGGGCGCGTAGGGCAAGATGCCGTCGTCGCCCCAGCGCTGCGCGAGCGAGGACCACTGCAGCGGCGCGCAGCGCAGGAACTCCTCGGCAGCCGCAACGAGCGTCGGCAACACGGGCTTCAGGTAGATCATGAGCACACGGAACGCGCGCAGGCCGGTGGAGCAGACCCGCTGCAATTCCGCCGCGGACTGCGGGTCCTTCGCGAGCACCCAGGGCTTGCGGCGATCGACGTACTGGTTGATGGCGTCGGCGAGCGCCATGACGTCGCGCATCGCACGCGCGTAGTCGCGCGCCTCGAAGCTCTGCGCAATCGCATCGGCCGCGTCCAGCAGCTGCGCGAGCAGTGACGGGTCGTCGTCATCGGGGGCGAGCCTGCCGTCGAACTGCCGGGTGATGAAACCGGCGCAGCGGCTCGCGATGTTCACGACCTTGCCGACGAGGTCGGCGTTCACCCGCAGCTGGAAGTCCTCGAGGTTGAGATCGATGTCGTCGATCGCGGGGCCGAGCTTGGCGGCGAAGTAGTAGCGCAGGTACTCGGGATTCAGGTGCTCGAGGTAAGTCCGGGCGGTGATGAACGTGCCGCGCGACTTCGACATCTTCTGGCCGTCGACGGTCAGGAAGCCGTGCACGAACACGTTGGTCGGCAGGCGGAAACCCGCGCCCTCCAGCATCGCCGGCCAGAACAGCGTGTGGAAGTACATGATGTCCTTGCCGATGAAGTGGTACATCTCGGCCGTGCTGTCGCGGCCGACGAAGGCGTCGAAATCGAGGCCCTCGCGCGCGCAGAGATTGCGGAAGCTCGCGAAATAGCCGATTGGCGCATCGAGCCACACGTAGAAGTACTTGCCCGTGAAACCGGGGATCTCGAAGCCGAAATACGGGGCGTCGCGCGAGATGTCCCAGTCCTGCAGCCCGGCCTCGAACCACTCGTTGAGCTTGTTGACGACGCCGGACTGCAGGTCGTTGCGCTCCAGCCAGTCGCGCAGCACGCGCTCGAAGTCACCGAGACGGAAGAACACGTGCTCGCTCTCGCGCAGTTCCGGCGTGACGCCGGTCAGCGCGGAAACCGGATCGATCAGGTCGGTCGGGGCGTAGGTCGCGCCGCAGTGCTCGCAGCTGTCGCCGTACTGGTCGGGCGTCGCGCAGCGCGGGCACTTGCCCTTGATGAAGCGGTCCGGCAGGAACATCTGCTTGACCGGGTCGTAGGCCTGCCGGATCGCGCGGGTCGTGGTGTGCCCCGCATCGCGCAGCCGGGTGTAGATCAGCGCCGAGATCTCGCGGTTTTCCGGCGAGTGGGTCGTGTAGTAGTTGTCGAAGCCGATCGAGAAGCCGGCGAAGTCGGCGCGATGGGACTGCCACACGCGTTCAATCAGGGTCTCGGGGCTCACGCCCTCCTGCTCCGCCTTGAGCATGATCGGCGTGCCGTGGGCGTCGTCGGCGCAGACGTACCAGCACTCGTGACCGCGCATCTTCTGGAAGCGGACCCAGATGTCGGTCTGGATGTACTCGACGAGATGCCCGAGGTGGATGGGTCCGTTGGCGTAGGGCAGCGCGCTGGTGACCAGCATGCGGCGCGAATTGTTCATGGCGACTCCGGGACGACTCGCTCGTGATGCGTGGTTGCTGGGGAACTTGCGCCGGGCCACGGGGCCGACCGTCGGCCCGGGCGCTCGATCGGCGCGTCGAATAGGGGCGCAAACTTAGCATTTACCGCGCTCAGTGTCATGAATGGCGCGGCCCGGCGATCCTGTACAATCGCCGCCATCTCAGCAGCAGGACAACGACTCCCATGACGGTTACGGCAGCACAAATCGAGCAGGCTTTGCAGGGTTATATCGATCCCTACCTCGGCTGCGACGTGGTCAAGGCGGGCATGGTCAAATCGATCGACGTGTCGGCCGAGCGCACCCTGATTGCCGTGGAAGCCGGCTTCCCGACCGCCGGCTACGGCGCCCGGCTGTGCGCCGCGCTCGCGGAAGCCGTCGCCGGCGTGCCGGGCGCGGCGCCGGCCGAGATCGCGCTCGACACCCGCATCGTCACCCACGCCGTGCAGAAAGGGGTCAAGCCCCTGCCCGGTGTCCGCAACACGATCGCCGTGGCGTCCGGCAAGGGCGGCGTCGGCAAGTCCACCACGGCGGTGAACCTCGCGCTCGCCCTCCACCGGGAAGGCGCCAGCGTCGGCCTGCTCGACGCCGACATCTACGGCCCAAGCCAGCCGCGCATGCTCGGTTGCCCGGGCCGGCCGGACTCACGCGACGGCAAGTCGATGGAGCCGAAGCTGGCGCACGGCATCCAATGCATCTCGATCGGTCACCTCGTCGAAGAAGACACGCCGATGATCTGGCGCGGTCCGATGGCGACCAGCGCGCTGGAGCAGCTGCTGCGCGAGACCAACTGGCACGACCTCGACTACCTCGTGATCGACCTGCCGCCCGGCACCGGCGACATCCAGCTGACGCTGTGCCAGAAGATCCCGGTCAGCGGCGCCGTGATCGTCACCACCCCCCAGGACATCGCGCTGCTCGACGCCCGCAAGGGCCTGAAGATGTTCGAGAAGGTCGACGTCCCCGTGCTCGGTGTCGTGGAGAACATGAGCCTGCACGTGTGCTCGAACTGCGGGCACGTCGAACACATCTTCGGCGCCGGCGGCGGGGCCTCGATGGCGCAGCAGTATGGCGTGGACCTGCTCGGCTCGTTGCCGCTCGACATCCGCATCCGCGAGGGCGTGGACAACGGCAGGCCGACCGTCGCGGTCGACCCGGATTCGCTCGCCACGCGGGAATACTGCGAAATCGCGCGCAAGGTCGCGGCGAAGCTCGCGTTGCGGGCCAAGGACTATTCGAGCCGCTTCCCGAACATCGTCATCAAGAACAGCTGACACGCGGACAGGTCGACGCCATGCCAATAAAAGCCGACAGCTGGATCAAGCACATGGCCCGCACCCAGGGCCTCATCGAGCCGTTCGAGCCGGAACAGGTTCGCGAGGTCGCGGGCCGGCGCGTGATTTCCTACGGCACGTCGAGCTACGGCTACGACATCCGCTGTGCGCCGGAATTCAAGGTCTTCACGAACGTCCACTCCGTCGTCGTCGATCCGAAGGCCTTCGATCCCCAGAGCTTCGTCGACATCAACGCCGAGGTGTGCATCATCCCGCCGAACTCCTTCGCGCTCGCGCGCACGGTCGAGTACTTCAGGATTCCGCGGAACATCCTGACGATCTGCCTCGGCAAGTCGACCTATGCGCGCTGCGGCATCATCGTCAACGTGACGCCGCTGGAGCCGGAGTGGGAAGGCCACGTGACGCTGGAGTTCTCGAATACCACCCCGCTGCCGGCGCGGATCTACGCGAATGAAGGCGTGGCCCAGGTGCTGTTCCTCGAGTCGGACCAGGCCTGCGAGGTGTCCTATCGCGACCGCGGCGGCAAGTACCAGGGGCAACTCGGCGTCACCCTGCCCAAGGCCTGAACGGCGCGCCGCTCAGGCGCGCGTCAGCCTGCAGGTGATGGTGCCGTCATCGCCGCGCGCCACGCACAGCCCGAGGCCCGCCTGGCGGGCGAACTTTCCGACGTCGACGACACTGTCCTCGTCGGTGGTGAGCAGCGCGAACTCGATGACCCGCGGATGCGTCGCCGCCGCCCGCTTCAGTTTCAGCAGGGGCAGCGGGCAATTGAGGCCTCGCGCATCGACGGTCAGGCTCGTCGCATCCGCGCCCGACGGTTCGCTCATCGCCGCCCCCGAACGGCGTGCCGCGGCCCTGCGGAGCCCGCACCGGCCCGCGTGCTGGCCGCCCGCGCTCTTTTCTTCTTCACAATCGCTCGAATGAAGGCCGCTATCTCATTGAGTTGGTTGCCATTGCCTGTTGGGGCGCTATGATACCGGAGCATGGGATGCATGTTCCCCGCCGCGCGCGACCGCGCTTTGAAAGCCGAAGGGAGACCGGTCTTGAGAATAGCACTACTGGAAGACGACCCGGACCAGGCTTTGCTGTACATGGAGTGGCTCAAGGCGGCGGGACACACCTGCGAGCATTTCAAGTCCGGCAAGCTCTTCGTCAGGAACATCAAGCGCGACAGCTACGATGCCCTGGTGCTCGACTGGATGATCCCCGACATGGACGGCTATGAAGTCCTCGGCTGGGTGCGTCAGAATTTCGACTGGCCCATCCCGGTGGTGTTCGTCACCGCGAAGGACGAGGAAGACGACATCGTGCGCGCGCTCGAGCAGGGCGCCGACGACTACATCGTCAAGCCGGCCAAGCAGCGCGAACTGGTGGCGCGCATCACGGCCGTCGCCCGCCGCGTCGCGCCGGTCGACGAGGCGCAGTCGATCATCGATTTCGAACCCTTCCACATCGACCTCACGAACCACGAGGTGCGCAAGGCGGGCCAGCGCATCGACGTCACGCAGAAGGAGTACGAGCTTATCGTGTTCCTGTTCCGCAACATGGGGCGGGTGCTGTCACGCGCGCACATCCTCGAGAGCGTCTGGGGGCGCAACCCGGACATCAACACGCGCACCGTCGACACCCACGTCAGTCGCATCCGCACCAAGCTCGCGCTGGCGCCGGAAATGGGCTGGAAGCTGTCCTCGATCTACCAGCACGGTTACCGCCTCGAGCGCATCACGCCCACCTGAGGCCCCGGCGGGGCGTCACGCCTGAACCGGCCACGTGCCAGCCCGCGCGGCAAAGCCCCGGCCGGGCCGCGCGAGGCTTGGGCTGACCGGCGCCAGTGAGCTAGAATCCAGCCCGCCAGACGGACTGAATTCCCCTCTATTCATAGCGTTATCACCCGGATCGCCCCCCAATGAGCAGCTTCACAATTTCCCCCCGCCGATCCAGCGTCGGTGTACGCGTCGGCTCCATCACGATCGGCGGCGGCCACCCGGTGGTCGTGCAGTCGATGACGAACACGGACACGGCGGATGCCGCGGGCACCGCGAAACAGGTTCAGCAACTCGCGGCGGCCGGCTCGGAACTCGTCCGGATCACGGTCAACACCGAAGAGGCCGCGGCCGCTGTGCCGCGCATCCGCGACATGCTGGACGCGGTTGGCTGCCGCGTGCCGCTTATCGGTGATTTCCACTACAACGGCCACCAGCTGCTGACGAAATACCCGGCCTGCGCCGAAGCGCTCGGCAAGTACCGCATCAACCCGGGCAACGTCGGCTTCGGACGCAAGCGCGATGCCCAGTTCGCGACGATGATTGAAGTCGCGCTGAAGTACGACAAGCCGATCCGCATCGGCGTGAACTGGGGCAGCCTCGATCCCGCCCTGGTGGTGCAGATGATGGACGAGAACGCGCGCTCGCCCCAGCCGCGCAGCGCGGCCGAGGTGACCAGGGAAGCCCTGATCCAGTCCGCGCTGATCAGCGCGGCGAAGGCCGAGGAACTCGGCATGAAGCGCGACCGCATCGTGCTCAGCTGCAAGGTCAGCGGCGTGCAGGACCTGATTGCCGTCTACGGCGACCTGGCCGGACGCTGCGATTACGCGCTGCACCTCGGACTCACCGAGGCGGGCATGGGCTCGAAGGGCATCGTCGCCTCGACCGCCGGCATGGGCGTGCTGCTCTTCCAGGGCGTCGGCGACACCATCCGCGTGTCACTGACCCCCGAACCGGGCGGCGACCGGGCGAAGGAGGTCGTCGTCGCGCAGGAAATCCTGCAGACGATGGGCATCCGCTCCTTCACGCCGCTGGTCACCGCGTGCCCGGGCTGCGGGCGCACCACGAGCACGGTGTTCCAGGAGCTCGCAGAGGACATCCAGGCGTACGTGCGCACGCAGATGCCGATCTGGCGCGAGACCTACCCGGGCGTCGAGGACATGACGCTCGCGGTCATGGGTTGCGTGGTGAATGGTCCGGGCGAGAGCAAGCACGCCAACATCGGCATCAGCCTGCCCGGCACCGGCGAGGCGCCCTCCGCGCCCGTGTTCGTCGATGGCGAGAAGTACACCACGTTGCGCGGCGAGAACATCGCCGCGGAGTTCAAGGCGCTGCTGAACGAGTACGTCGTTACCCACTACGGCCCGGACAAGCGCCCGATGACCACGGCCCGCAGTGCCGACTGAGCCGCTGCCACCGAAGCCCGTCGCGCCCGCGCCCCGCGCTTGCGATCTCCCGGACCGGCGCCTGGTCAAGTGAAAATCCACGTTCTCGGCATCTGCGGCACGTTCATGGCGGGCCTCGCCCAACTGGCCCGCGAAGCCGGCCACACCGTGGTCGGCTCGGACAGCAATGTCTACCCGCCTATGAGCGACTTCCTGCGTGACGCAGGGATTCATGTCCACGAAGGCTGGGACCCGGCGGGCCTGGACACGGCCCCGGACCTCGTCGTCATCGGTAACGCGCTGAGCCGCGGCAACCCCATGGTCGAGGCCGTGCTCGACCGCGGTCTCCCCTACACCTCGGGCGCGCAGTGGGTGGCCGAACACATCCTGCGCGATCGCCTGGTGATCGCGGTGGCGGGCACGCATGGCAAGACGACCACCAGCAGCATGGCTGCCTGGATCCTGGAGCGCGCCGGGCTCGAACCGGGCTTCCTGATCGGCGGCATTCCGAACGACTTCGGCGTGCCGGCCCGCCTCGGACGCGGGCGCTGCTTCGTCATCGAGGCCGACGAATACGACACGGCCTTCTTCGACAAGCGTTCGAAATTCGTGCATTACAGGCCGGATGTCGCGCTGCTGAACAACCTCGAGTACGACCACGCCGATATCTTTCCCGACCTGGCGGCGATCCAGACGCAGTTTCATCACCTGCTGCGCACGGTGCCGCCGCGCGGCACCGTGGTTTGGAACGGAGACGATGCGAATCTCGCGGCGGTCATCGCGCGCGGCTGCTGGAGCAAGCAGCTCCGGTTCGGTGCGGCCGCCGCCGAGTGGCGCTTGGTGGATCACGACGCCGCTGGTTTTGAACTCGTCACCGACACCGGGCCGGCACGAGCGCTGCGCGTCGCGCTGCCGGGTGAACACAATGCGCTGAACGCAGTGGGCGCGCTGGCGGCCTGCGCGGTCGCGGGGGCGGAGGTCGGAGCCGGACTCGAGGCCCTGGCGGCATTCGGTGGTGTCCGGCGGCGCATGGAACTGCGGGGGACCGTCGACGGTATTGCGGTCTATGACGACTTCGCCCATCACCCGACCGCGGTCGCCGCGACGATTGCCGCCCTGCGCGGCCGCCTCGACGGAGGCCGGCTCATCGCGGTGCTTGAACCCCGTTCGAACACGATGCGCGCAGGCGTTCATCGCGAGGAGCTCGCGCGCTCACTGGCCGACGCCGATCTCGTCTACCTGTACGAACCCCCGGGCCTCGCATGGGACCTGCGCGGCGCCACGGCCTCGCTCGGTGAGCGCCGCCAGCTTCTGCCGTCGGTCGCCGCGCTGGTGGATGCGCTGACCGCAGCCGCGAGGCCGGGCGACCACGTGCTCATCATGAGCAACGGAGGCTTCGAGCAGATACATGCGCGACTCCTCGCCGCCCTTGCCGCGCGGCACGGCGCCCGGCAGCAGTGAGGATCGAGCTGCCGCTGTTTCCACTGCACACGGTGCTGTTCCCGGGCGGCCTTCTGCCGCTGCGGATTTTCGAACCCCGCTACGTCGGCCTCGTGCGCGACTGCATGCGCAACGGACACGGCTTCGGTGTCACGCCGATCCGCCATGGCGGCGAGGCGGGTGCCCCGGCCGAGCCCCACCCGCTCGGCACGCTGGCCGAGATCGTGGATTTCGATCAGGGTCGGGATGGCCTGCTGCAGATAGCGTGCAGGGGCGCGTACCGCTTCCGCCTGCTCGAGCACAGCGTGAGTCGTGAAGGCCTGCTGATCGGACAGGTGGAAGCGATCGAAGACGAAGCACCGACACGCTTGCCTGAAAAAAATCGACACTTGAAGACAGTACTTCAGAAAGTGCTTGAGCTTGAATTCGCATCCATCGGACAACGACTCGCCGTGCCGACAGACAGCGCCGATGTCGTCTATCGATTGATGGAGCGCCTGCCCGTTCCATCGACGCTGAAGCTCGAGGTCCTGGCCACGACAAGCACGGCAAAACAGCTGGAAATCTGCGGTTTCGCGCTCGATCAACTGCTGCAGAAGCAGGCCAACTGACACACCTTCGGTATTCCCGCACAAGCGCGTCGATTAAGGTTGATGCGCGTTCGGTGGTGTGCGATTTTAGCCGCACGCTGGATTGCCCCCGGCAGGCGGGCCAATGTTCCGAATAATAATTTCCTTACTCACGCTCTCAGTCCTCAGCGCACCGGTCTCCGCCATGAACGAACGTTCGGTGGATGAATATTGGTGGCTGTGCCCCGTGGATCGCAGCCTGCCCTTCCGGCCGGAATTCAGCAGCGACGATCTCGCCCCCGGCAGCACCGAAGTGCGCGCGGAGTCGTCGCGCGTGGTCGACCAGGGCGTGACGGAATTCAGCGGCGACGTCGAACTCGTGAAGGAAGGCCAGGCCTTGCGCGCCGACGACGTGCTCTACGATCAGCCCGGGGACTCGCTGACCGCATTCGGTCAGACCCACATCTGGGACGCCTCGCTGCTGTGGTCCGGCTACCGCGCGATGTTCAACATGGGCAACGACAGTCATCGCCTGGAACGTGGCAAGTACTGGCTGCTGGGCCGCCAGGGACGCGGCTACGCGGAACTCATCCGTACCAACAACCGAACCCGGGTGTCCCGCCTGGAGTCGGTCGAATACACGACCTGCCCGGTCAACGCCGAGACCTGGAAATTCTCCGCCTCCAAGATCAAGCTCGATCACGCGGAGGAACGCGGCTACGCGACGAACGCGGTGCTGAAGGTTCACGAGCTGCCGGTGTTCTACATTCCCTACATCAGCTTTCCTTTGAGCGACAAGCGCAAATCGGGCTTGCTTACCCCGACCATCGGCACGTCGAACGAACGGGGTTTCGACACCCAGGTCCCCTACTACATCAACATTGCGCCCAACCAGGACGCCACGGTCACACCGCGCTACATCTCCGAACGCGGCATGATGATGAAGGGCGAGTATCGCTACATGGGCGAGGCTTTCGGCAACGTCTTCGAAAGCGAGCTCGACGTCGAGTACCTGCCCGGCGACAACCTGGCGAACAACGAGGACCGCAATTCCGTACGTTTCGAGCACGAGCAGCGTTACGGGCCGGCGGACAACGGCCATCTGTATGCACTCGTGCAGAACGTCTCCGACGCCCAGTACTTTGAGGATTTCGGCGGCAGCCTGAGCGTCACCAGCCAGCGCTTCCTCGACCGCCGCGTGCAGACGGAGTACTTCGCGCAGAAGTACCAGGTCTACGGCATGGTGCAGGCGTACCAGAACATCGACGACTCGATTCCCGACGCTTTCGGCCCTTATCGGCGGCTGCCCTACGTCATGGCGCAGACGGTGCTGCCCCAGTATCACCTGCGGCCCCATTTCTATGCCCTGTCGGAACTCACCTACTTCGACCGCGACGACAGCGTGACCGGCGGCCGGCTCGATCTCCAGCCGACCCTCGCCGTCCCCTTCATCAAGCCCTGGGCCTACGTCAGACCGGCGATCGGCCTGCGCCAGACCAATTACCTGCTGACGAACTCGGCACAGTTCGACGACTCGATTTCCCGCTCGGTGCCGATTCTCAGCACTGACGCGCAGTTCTTCCTCGAGCGGCGCTTCAAGGCCTTCGACACGCCCCTGATGCAGACGCTCGAGCCGCGCGCCTACTACGTGCTCGTCCCGAAGATCGGCCAGAGCGACATCCCGGTGTTCGACACGGGCCTGTACGACTTCACGTTCCTGCAGATGTTCTACGAGAACAGGTTCTCGGGACGGGACCGCTGGGGCGACACCAACCAGCTCGCGCTCGCCGTCACCTCGCGCTACCTGAGCCTCGATTCGGGACGCGAGTTGTTGCGCACGAGCGTCGGGCAGATCTATTTCTTTCGCGACCGCGAGATCGCGCTTCCCGGCCAGGAGAGCCTGAACGACAACACCTCCGAATTCATCGGCGAAGTGGCTGTCAGCCCCACCGAGTCCTGGTCGGCGCGCGCGACGATGCAGTGGGACCCGCACGACAACCGGACCGAGAAATCCGCGTTCGCGGTGCGTTACGCGCCGCCCGACGGCACGGTGCTGAACGCCGCCTACCGCCTGCGGCGCGCCATCACTGACGTCGAGCAGACCGACGTGTCCTGGCGCGTGCCCCTGACGGAGAACCTGAGCATGGTCGGGCGCTGGAACTACTCGCTGCCGGACCAGCAGTCGCTCGAGATAGTCGGCGGGGTCGAGTTCGAAAGCTGCTGCTGGGGCCTGCGCCTGCTGAGCCGCCGCTTCATCCGCAACGCGCAAGGCGAATTCGACAATGCCATCATCATGCAGATCGAATTCAAGGGGCTGGGCGGCTTCGGCGGCTCGGCGGCCTCGTTCCTGCGCAAGAACATCCCGGGTTACGAGCCGATTTTCTGAGCCCCGCCGGCGGGAGGGCCGGCATCGGCGCCCGTCAGGCGGCAGTTTCAGTTAAAATCCCCCATTCACGGGCAGGACAGCCCCGGATCCCGGCCCCCTAGCCGCGGATCCCGGCCAAGACACAGGATCCACGTACCGGAACTCGATGCACAAATTCAAAGCGACATTCAAGCCCACGCTGTTGCTCGCCTGCCTGCTTTCCGCCGGCCAGGCGGCACGCGCCCAGGAGCTCGACCGCATCATCGCGATCGTCGACGACGACGTGGTCATGCAGAGCGAACTCGAACAGCAGGTCGACCGCACGCGCGGCGAGCTGCGCCGCCAGGGCACCGAGCCTCCGCCGATTTCCGTGTTGCGCCGGCAGGTCCTGGAACGGCTCGTGCTCCAGAAAATCCAGTTGCAGCTCGCCGAGCGCACCGGAGTCGAGGTCACCGAGGAGTCGCTCGATCGCGCCATCAACGACATCGCGAAGAAGAACCAGCTGTCCTTCGACCAGTTCCGGGAAATCCTTGCGTCGGAAGGCTACGACTACAATGTCTTTCGCATGGACATCAAGCAGGAGATCCTGGTGGCTCGCCTGCGCCGGGAGGAGGTCGACAAGCGCGTCCAGGTGAGCGAGCGCGAAATCGACAACTACCTGCTCAACGAACAGGGCGGGGCGGACAACGAGGGCGAATACGACGTCGCCCACATCCTGATCTCGATTCCTTCCGGCGCCACCGACGCGGAGCGCGAAGAGGCCCGCCGGCGCGCGGATGAGGCGTACGCCCGCATCAGCGCCGGCGAGGACTTCAGCAACGTCGCGGTGGCGATGTCGGATGCCCAGGATGCCCTCGACGGCGGCAGCCTCGGCTGGCGCTCGCTCAACCAGATCCCGTCGCTGTTCAGCGATCTCGTGCGCAACTACGAGGACGGCCAGGTCAGCGAGGTCATCACGAGCCCCAGCGGCTACCACATCGTGAAGCTGAAAGGTAGGCGCACGGGCCAGACCGTGATGCTCGAGCAGACCAAGTGCCGACACATCCTCGTCTCACCCAGCGAGCTGCTGTCGGAAAAGGAGGCGCTTGCGCGCATACAGAAGCTGCGCCTGCGCCTGGAGAACGGCGACGATTTCGCAGCGGTCGCGCAGACCAATTCCGATGACCGCGGCTCGGCGCTACAGGGCGGCGATCTCGGCTGGGTCAGCCCCGGCCAGATGGTGCCGGAGTTCGAGGAAGTCATGCTCGAGACCCCGGTCGGCGAGATCAGCCAGCCGTTCCGCAGCGAATTCGGCTGGCACATCCTGCAGGTGCTGGACAAGCGGAATTACGACGGCACGGACGAGGTCCGGCGCGCGAAGGCCCGGGAGGCGATCATGCAGCGCAAGCGCGAGGAAGCTTACCAGGACTGGCTGCGCCGCCTGCGCGATGAAGCTTATGTCGAGTTCCGCACCGGCGAGGAGTGACGCGCGGCCCGTCATCGCGGTCACTCCCGGGGAACCCGCAGGGATAGGCCCTGACCTCGCCGTGAAGATCGCGCAGCGCGACAGCGGCGCGCGCCTGGTGTTCATTGCCGACCCCGACCTGCTCGCCGCACGCGCCAGCGCGTTGGGCCTGCCTCTGCGCACGGTCGAGTTCGCCCCCGGGAAGCCCCCCCCCGTCGGCGCCATCGAGGTGCTGGCGTGCCGCGTGCGTGCCGACGTGCGCGCAGGCCGGCTCGACACGGCCAACGCACCCTACGTCCTCGAATGCCTGGATCGCGCCGCGCAGGGCTGCCTGGGCCACAGCTTCGACGCCATGGTGACCGGCCCGGTGCACAAGGGCGTCATCAACGACGCCCACATTCCGTTTACCGGCCACACCGAATACCTCGCGGACGCAGCCGGCTGCCGCCCGGTGATGATGCTCGCGGCAGGCACGTTGCGCGTCGCGCTCGTGACGACCCACGTGGCGCTGCGCGCCGTGCCCGATCTCATCACGAGGCCGACGCTCCATTACACGCTGCGCACCGTCGCGACCGCGCTGGAAACGCAATTCGGGCTGCGCGCTCCGCGTATCGCGGTGTGCGGACTCAACCCGCATGCCGGCGAAGGCGGCCACCTGGGGCGCGAGGAAATCGATACCATCGAACCCGTACTCGCCGAATGCCGGGCCGGCGGCCTGGACGTGCGGGGGCCGCTGCCCGCGGACACGGCCTTCACGCCCGACAGGCTCGGCGAAGTGGATGCCATCGTCGCGATGTACCACGACCAGGGTCTGACTGCGCTGAAGGCCCTCGGCTTCGGACAGGCGGTCAACATCACCCTGGGCCTGCCTTTCATCAGGACCTCGGTGGACCACGGGACCGCGCTCGATCTGGCCGGGACCGGACGGGCGCATCCGGAGAGCCTGCTGGCGGCCCTGGCGCTCGCCAGCCAGCTGGCTTCGAACCGCCGGCACCCGGCCGCGCCCGCGTGACGAAGCTCGAAGGGCACCAGGCGAGAAAGCAGTTCGGCCAGAACTTCCTGGTCGACCAGCGCGTCATCGACGACATCCTGTCGATAGTCGATGCGCGCCCGACCGATACCATCGTCGAGATAGGCCCCGGGCTGGGCGCGCTGACCGCCGGGCTGGTCGGGAGCGGAGCCCGGGTTCATGCAATCGAAATAGACCGCTCCCTGATCCCTCGCCTGCAGGCGAAGTTTGCGCAGAACGCCAATTTCAGCCTGCTGGCCCAGGACGCCCTGACCGTCGATTTCGGGGTATTGGTAGCCACGGCGCCGACCCTGCGGGTGGTCGGCAACCTGCCCTACAACATTTCGACTCCGCTGCTCTTCCACCTGCTCGACGCGCTGGACGTGATCTCCGACATCACGGTGATGCTGCAGCTGGAAGTGGCGGAGCGCCTGGCGGCCGCGCCGGCCTGCGGGGACTTCGGCCGGCTCAGCGTGGCCTGCCAGGCCTGCTGCAAGGTCGATCTCGTGCTGGCCGTGCCGCCGTGGAGCTTCGACCCGCAGCCAAAGGTGGATTCCGCAGTGGTGCGCCTGACGCCCCTGGCAAGCCTGCCCGCGCCATCCCTGCGCGCGGCACTGGCCCGAATCACGCAGCGGGCATTCTCACTACGCCGCAAAGTGCTCCGGCACAGCCTGGGTGTGATGTTTACGCCGGCGGAACTGGCAAGCTGCGGCATCAGCGAGCGACAGCGCCCGGAGGAAGTCACGGTTGAGCAGTACGTGGCGCTCGCGAGGCTGTCGCTGGCTCGAAGCGAGGGGCACTGAGCAGGACGCCGGCTGCCAGATTTACTCACAGAATCTGTGGATAACTCTGTGTAAAAAGGGATGATTCGAACTTTGCAGCCGAATTTCCGCGTCTCCCGTTCAAAACGGTCAAGATCTGGTCAGCTGCATCGCGCTCATTACAGATCAAATAGTTAAGTTCACTACCTCTGAACAAATCTGGTAATAAAACCTAAGCCCAGACCAGTGAAGCGTAATTGAATTTGCGCTGTGCATAAGCACGGGCTGACGTCCCGCACACGAAGCGCTTGAAGCTGCTAACCGCGTGCGCGGAGGGCTGCGATCACGGCGGCGGTTGCCGGCCTCAGGCCATGCCAGCGTTCGAAAGCCGCAGCCGCCTGCTCGACCAGCATGCCCAGCCCATCGACCCGGCGCCGGGCACCTGACTCACGTGCCCAGCGCAGGAACGGCGTTTCAGCCGCGCCGTAGACCAGGTCGTAGCAGGCGGTTTCCACCCCCACGGCGCCAGCCGACACGGCAAGCTCGCTCCCGGAAGTCACGCCGAGCGAGGTGCCGTTGATGATGAGATCGAAGGCCTCGGTGAAGCTGTCCCCGAGGGCGGCCGAGTCCACCCTCCCGAGGGGGGCAAAACGCGCACACAGCGCATCGGCCTTGTCCCGGGTGCGATTGGCGATGGTCAGCGCCGCGGCGCCCCCGGCGAGCAAGGCCGGCACGACGCCGCGCACCGCCCCCCCGGCTCCCAGCAGCAGCACGCGCGCGCCGGCCAGCGGGAAGCCGTGACTCCGCAGGTCGGCCACGAGCCCGATGCCATCGGTGTTGTCGGCGAGCACCTGCCCGGCGGCATCGAAGCTCAGCACGTTGGCCGCGCCCGCTAGTTCCGCGCGCTCGGTCGCGACTGTCGCCAGACCGTAGGCCTCTTCCTTCAACGGAACCGTGACATTGACGCCCAATATTCCTTCCGCCATGAACTCGCGAAGCGCGCTCCCCAAGGTGCCGGGCGCAACCTCACGCTTCTCGTAGCGCAGCGCAATGCCGAACTGTTCGGCGAACAGGCGATGGATGAGGGGCGAGCGGCTGTGCCGGATGGGCGAGCCGATGACCAGGCAGCGGCGCGTTTCGGCGCCGGCGGTGGGTGTGGTCGTCACGCGGAGGCAGCGCGCGTCACGCCTGCGTGGCGCCGACGCCTCCCTTGAGTACATAGGTCTGGAAGCCACGTTCACTGAGCAGGAATGCAGCCGCTGAGCTGCGTCGCCCGGTGTCGCAGTAAACGATGTACGGGGTCTTGGGATCCAGCGCGTCGACCTTCAGGCGCAGCATGAACAGCGGAATGTTGATGCTGTCCGGGATGCCGGTGTTCGCATGCTCGCTCTCCAGCCGCACGTCGAGGAACTTCGCGCCGCGGGCGACCTTGTCCTGTGCCTGCTCGAAGCTGAGCCAGTTCAGCATCGGTTCCTTCAACAGTGCGTTGAAGTCGTCCTTCGAGAGGCGCATCAGCACGCCGTCGGATTCCATCGTCACGCTTGCGTTGCGCTTGGCCTCGGACAGCAGCGCTTCCTCGCCGAAGGCGTCGCCATCCTTGAGCGTGGCCAGGGTCAGTTCGGCGCCGGTCTTGGAAGCCCGGGTGACTTTCGCGCGCCCGGACTTGATGATGTAGTAGTAATCGCCCTCGTCGCCCTGCTTGATCACGACCTGTCCCGCCCGCAGCGGGACTTCATGCATGCGCATGAACATCGCCTGGATGTTGGCCGGCGGAATCTGCAGGAAAGCGCGCGACTGGAGGATGCGCGTCATCCAGTCACTGTCGTCGTCCTCTCCGCCATTGGCCTGGATTTCACTGACCTCGATGCCCGACAGCTGGTCCCAGGTCAGGAGAATGTCCAGCAGGTCACTGTCGACGCGAGTGAGCTTGCAATCCGTCCTCGCCTTCGCGGTCTGCTGCTTGGGCTGCTGGTTCGCGAGGGGATGCCGCGCAACTTCGGTATCGTGGGCGATCGTGGTGACGCGGCCGGCGGCGTCGGTCAGCGTCACCTGGCCCTCGAGCAGGTAGGTGGACTTGCGGTCATGATCCCCGAGCTTGAAGATGATCCTGCCGGCGGGAACTTCCTCGACGTAGGCCTTCGCCGCGAGTTCCTGGAAGTTTTCACTGTTCAGCGCATTGGCGGGAACCAGTGAACGCAGGATCGCCCTGTCTACGAGTTTCTGCTCAGCCATTCTTCTAGCGCTACCCGTGAATCTTCCGCGAACCGCGGGGCCGTGATTGAGAGGACTGGCCCGGGCAGACGCCGCTCTGCCCCGATGCTCTCTTGTGGCTCCATGACCACCTATCTATTGTATGCACGCTTTCTCGTCGTTTGAAAGTTGACCCTGACCCACCGCACAAACTCCGGAGCATGCAATGGAAAAGCCCGTCTGCGCGCAGAATTCACCCATCAAAATGGACCTCGAGGCAGGACAGTACTGGTGGTGTTCGTGCGGCCTCTCCAAGAAGCAACCCTTTTGCGATGGTTCGCACAAGGGCACCTCGTTCAGCCCGCAGGTGATCAAGCTCGAGCAGCCGCAGACGCTGTGGCTGTGCGCGTGCAAGAAGACCGCGAAGCCGCCGTACTGCGACGGCTCGCACAAGAACCCCTGACGACGCCGCTCGCCGCGGCGCCGGCACGGCGCGCTGCGGCGAGCAAGACCACGCGCGCGAGGTCTCGTGACTTCGCGCCGGCCGGGCTTACAGCGTGTAAGCCCGTTCGCCGTGATCGCTCAGGTCGAGACCCTCGGTCTCGGCTTCAGCTGTCACACGCAAGCCGAGCGTTGCATCGAGCAGCTTGAGCATCGCGGCGGTCACCACTGCGGACCAGGCGCCCGATGCGAGCACGGCGAGGGCCTGCACCACCACCTGCCGGGCCATCGTGACGCCCTCCGCGAAACCGACGCCGCCGAATTCCCGCGCGACGAACACCCCCGTCAGCAGCGTGCCGAGGATGCCGCCGACGCCGTGCACCGGAAAGACGTCCAGCGAGTCGTCGATGCGCAGCACGCGTTTCACGTAGTGCGTAGCGCAGTAGCAGACGATGCCCGCGCTGACGCCAATCGCGACAGCCGCGGCTGGCCCGACGAAACCCGATGCCGGGGTGATGGTGCCGAGCCCTGCAACCATGCCGGTGACGATGCCGAGGGCGCTCGGCTTGCCATAGCGCAGCCACTCGATCGACATCCACGCCAGCGCGCCAGCCGCCGCCGACAGGTGGGTCACGAGCATCGCCATGCCCGCACTGCCGTTTGCGGCCAGGGCGCTGCCTGCATTGAAGCCGAACCAGCCGACCCACAGCATCGCGGCGCCGGCCACGGTCAGGGTCATGTTGTGCGGCGCCATCGCGGTTTCCGGAAAACCTCGCCTGCGCCCCAGCATGACAGCCGCGACGAGCGCCGCGACGCCGGCGTTGACGTGCACGACCGTGCCACCCGCGTAATCGAGCACCCCCATCTGTGCGAGCCAACCGCCCCCCCACACCCAGTGGCACACGGGAACGTAGACGAGCAACAGCCACAGGATCGAGAACAGCATGACGGCCGAAAATTTCATGCGCTCGGCGAATGCGCCGACGATCAGCGCGGGCGTGATGATCGCGAAGGTCATCTGGAACATCACGAACACGGTTTCCGGCACCACGCCGTACAGCGACTCGCGAGACACGCCCGCCAGCCACTGCTTGCCGCCGCCGATCCACGCCTGGTGCGAGCCCCCATCCCCGAAGGCAAGGCCATAGCCGACGGCAAACCACAGCAGCGAGGCGGCGCAGGTAATCGCGAAGCATTGCATCAGCAGGGACAGGACGTTCTTGGTCCGGACCAGCCCGGCATAGAAAAACGCCAGTCCAGGCAAGGTCATGAACAGCACGAGCGCGGTCGAGACGAGCAGCCAGGCCGAGTCGCCACTGCTGAGTTCGGCGGCGGCGGCCGGCGTCGCGACCGGCAGGACGGCCATGGAAATCGTCAATGAACGAACACGCATGAACTCCCCCTCTTGAAATCCGCATTTTTTCGTTTGACGACAGGCCAGCGCGCCCGACGCCCCGTTTCGGGGCTGCAGCTTGCATGCCAGCCGGGGAAATTGATCGTTTTGGTGCGGATTCAGCGAGATTTGGAAGGCGTCGGTGCGCTCCGAACGCTGCGCGCTTGGCGCGATATGGGTGCAGGACCGCTGCTTATCGCCCAGAAACAGTGCGATCGCGAGGCATCAATCAGACTCGGCGCACGGCGCGGTCGCGTGCAGCGGGGGAGCGGCCCGGTGTGGCGGTGCGGGCAATTGCCCGGGCGTCTCCCGCGAACCCGGCGCGTGGGAGACGCCGGGTCACGGGAGGACGGAGGACACGACGAGAGGCGAACCCGGCCTCACACCGGGCTAGAGTGCATCGACACCCGTTTCGCCAGTCCTGATCCGCATCACGTTCACCAGCTCGGTGACGAAAATCTTGCCGTCCCCGATTTTGCCGGTGTTCGTGGCCTTGGCGATCGCTTCGATCACCTCGTCGACCTTCTCGTCCGACACGGCCACTTCCAGTTTGGACTTGGGAAGGAAATCAACGACGTATTCCGCCCCGCGATAGAGCTCGGTATGGCCCTTCTGCCGGCCGAAGCCCTTGACCTCGGTCACCGTGAGACCCTGCACGCCGATTTCGGACAGCGCCTCACGAGCATCGTCGAGTTTGAAAGGTTTAATGATTGCAGTCACAAGCTTCATAGTCTCACTCCGGATTCTCAGTCTTTCGCCGCTGTTACGCGGCCCATGGCCCACGCGGTGGACATTTCCCGTCATGTCGTTCGCCGCCGGCTGAGCTTCGATTCACTGCCCCACCGTTTCACCCAGGTGGACATGGAAGCCGGCCCCACAACACGGCTAATATATCGCATGCGCTGTGGGGCTCGTCGCGCCACCCACCGGTCGTCCGGCAAACGGTGCGCTCATCCTCGGCCCTGATTGACGTGCAGCTAACGTGCCATGCATCGCCAATGCCTGGGCCCGGTTTGGAGCGGCACGCAGCGAGTCGGTGTTTCCCGTGCTTTTCGGGCGCGCCCCGTGCACCGCAGCCCGACGACGGCTCACGCATGGCTACCCGAAACGCCCCAAATGGATGCATGGTGACGCTACGCGGGGTCGGTGCCTGACCAACGAAGCATGCTCGTAAACGGAGTCACGAACTTGAAAGCGGCCAGCGCAACCATCGAGAAAATCCTGGAACAGATCGCCGTGCTCGCGCCTGCGGGCGGCAGCGGGGCACGCGAGGAATTGCGGGCCCTGCTGAACGCCTCCTTCTCCAGCATGCTCAGCCGGATGAACCTGGTGTCCCGCGAAGAATTCGACGCCCAGGCCGCGCTGCTCGCGAGGACCAGGGAAAAGCTCGAGGCCCTGGAGGCGAGACTCACGGCGCTGGAACAGGACGACGTCGCCGCCGCGGGCTGAGCTTCCGGCCAGTCCGCCCCACGGGAACGCCACAGGATGTGGCGACCCGCCCCGCATCGCGCGCGGGTCGAACTCAACGAAGCAAGGAGCGCTTCATGTCGATCGCCATTGCCTACAGCCGGGCGCTGTTCGGGATCACCGCGCCCGGCGTCGCGGTGGAAACCCACCTCTCGGGCGGTTTGCCCGCCTTCAACCTGGTCGGCCTGCCCGAGACCTCGGTCCGCGAAAGCAAGGAGCGGGTGCGCTCGGCCATCCTGAACGCGGGCTTCGAGTTTCCTGCGCGGCGCATCACGATCAACCTCGCGCCGGCCGACCTTCCCAAGGAAGGCACGCGCTACGACGCCGCGATCGCGCTGAGCATTCTCGCCGCATCCGGTCAGTTGCCGGCTGCGGCCCTGGCGGAGCTCGAAGTCGTCGCGGAACTCGCGCTCACGGGCGAATTGCGCGGCGTGCGCGGCATCATGCCCGCGGCACTGGCCGCAGCGGCCGCCGGGCGTTCGCTGCTGGTGGCGCCCGAGAACGGGCGCGAGGCCGTGCTCGTCGACGGCCTGGCCGTCTACCCGGCGGAGAGCCTGCATGCACTGGCCGCCCACCTGACGGGCCAGCGCCGGCTCGAGGCATGCGCGCGCACATCCCTGCCGGCCGAGGGGGCAGACGACAGCGCGCCGGACCTGGTGGAGGTGCAGGGCCAGCACTTCGTCAAACGGGCGCTGGAAGTCGCGGCTGCGGGCGGCCACAACCTCCTGATGTGCGGTCCACCGGGCACCGGCAAGACGATGCTGGCGTCGCGGCTGCCGGGCTTGCTGCCACCACTGCGCGACGCGGAAGCCTTCGAAGTCGCGAGCCTCTGCTCGATCGCCGGCCAGCCGCGCGCGCCGGAGGATTGGCGGCGACGCCCGTTCCGGGCCCCGCATCACACGAGTTCGGCGGTCGCCCTGGTGGGTGGCGGCGCCATTCCCCGGCCGGGCGAAGTGTCGCTTGCGCATCACGGCGTGCTGTTTCTCGACGAGCTGCCGGAATTCAGCCGCCGCGCGCTCGAAGTCCTCCGCGAGCCCCTGGAGACGGGCCACATCACCATCGCACGCGCGGCGGCGACGCTGGGCTTCCCGGCGCACTTCCAGCTCGTGGCGACGATGAATCCCTGCCCCTGCGGCTACGCGGGCGATCCGCTCACGCCATGCACCTGCGGGCCGGAGCAGATCCGGCAGTACCGGGCGCGACTGTCAGGCCCCTTGCTGGACCGTATCGACCTGCAGACCGAGGTACCGCGCGAACGCGACTGGTTGCGACCGCGCGTGGCGCGCCCCGGTGAGACCAGCGCCACCGTCAGAGCGCGCGTGGGCATTGCGCAAGGCCTGCAGATCGCACGCCAGCAGAAGCTCAATGCGCGACTGAACGTGCGCGAGCTCGCCCTGCACGCACCGCTGCACGGGGAGGCCCAGGAATTTCTTGCCGACGCGTTCGAGCATTTCCGCCTCAGCGCGCGGAGCTATCACCGGCTGGTGAAACTTGCGCGCACGATCGCCGATCTCGCGGGTCGCGTGAGCATCGAGCAGGACGACCTCGCCGAAGCGCTCAGCCTGCGCCGTATCGAAACCTCGCGCGGCAGCGCGTGAACGGCGCGAGGGGGGGGCGGCCGCCCTTTACCGGCACGCGGGGAAACCCTACAGTTCGGGCAGCCCCAAATGGAATGCAGTACGTGAGCGGCAAGCGGCACGAGATCAGGATTTCAGCGCAACCCCAGTACCTCACCGAGCAGTCGGAGCCGGCGCGCAATCGCTACGTGTTCGCGTACACGATCACGATAGAGAACGCCGGCACCGTCCCCGCGCAGCTGGTTTCCCGCCACTGGATCATCACCGACGCGATGGGCCAGGTGCAGGAAGTCCGCGGTGAGGGCGTCGTCGGCGAACAGCCGCTGCTCGCGCCCGGCGAACGCTTCCAGTACACGAGCGGAGCGGTGCTGGAGACGCCGGTCGGCACGATGCAGGGGTCCTACCAGATGGTCGCCGACGACGGCGAGCGCTTCGACGCCCAGATTCCGCTGTTCCGGCTCGCCGTCCCCAACGTTCTGCACTGAGCGGGCGCCCCGCGCCCGCAGCCGACCGTGGCAACCTACATCATCGGCGACCTCCAGGGCTGCCACGCCGATCTCCGCGCCCTGCTGGAGCAGGTGCACTTCGATCCTGCGCGCGATCGCGTGTGGTTCACCGGCGACCTCGTCAATCGCGGGCCGGCGTCACTGGCCGCGCTGCGTTACGTGCGCGATCTCGGCGAGCGCGCCGTCGTCGTGCTCGGCAACCACGACCTGCACCTGCTCGCGTGTCGGCACGTCGACGGCATCAGGCCGCGCCCTGGCGACACGCTCGACGACGTGCTCGCGGCGCCCGACCGGGACGAGCTTTTGGACTGGCTGCGCGCGCGCCCCCTCATCCACCACGATGCCGCGCATGGACTGACCCTCGTGCACGCGGGCCTCCCGCCGCAATGGTCGCTGCCCGAGGCCCTCGCGCTCGGCGGCGAAATGGCGGCGCTCCTGCGCGGCCCGCGCCTCGCCGACACCCTGGCCCGCATGTACGGCAACCTGCCCGATCACTGGGACGAGGAACTGACCGGCGCCGCCCGCTTCCGCTTCGTGATCAACGCCTTCACCCGCTTGCGCTACGTGACGGACGACGGCCGGATCGACATGAAGTCCAAGGGCGCGCCCGGCACCCAGCGCCCGGGGCTCGTGCCCTGGTATGCCGCCCCGGGCCGCCGCAGCCGCGCCGCGCGCGTGGTGTTCGGACACTGGTCGACCCTGCGCCTGACGCTGGCGGAAGAGGCCCGCTACAACGTGCTGGCGCTGGACACCGGTGCGGTATGGGGTGGGCGCCTCACCGCGTATCGCATCGAGGACGGCGCGCGCTTCAGCGTGCCGGGTTCCACGCCAGTCGCCATCGACGGCGACTGAGCGACTCAGTCCGCGCGCTCCAGCACCACGAAGCTGTAGTCGTATTCGCCGTCGCCCGCATGCGGCTCACGCGCGACTTCGCGCCAGCCCGCGCGATCGAAGTCGGGGAAACGCACGTCACCGTCGACCGTCGCATGCACCTCGGTGATGAAGAGCCGCGCGGCCCGTGGCAGCGCGGCGGCATACACCGCAGCCCCGCCCACCACCATGATCTCGCGAGCGTCGCCGGCCGCGGCGAGCGCCGCTTCGAACGTCGGCACCACCACGCAGCCCGCGGCCGCGCAGGCCGGGTCGCGGGAAATCACGATATTGAGTCGCCCGGGCAGCACACGGCCGATCGATTCGTGGGTGCGGCGGCCCATCACGAGCGGATGCCCCATCGTCACCTCGCGGAAGCGGCGCAGATCGCCGGGGAGTTGCCACGGCAGTCCGCCATCCCTGCCGATGACGCCGTTGTCAGCCATCGCAACGACGATGTTGACGCGCGGCCGCGCGTGCTGGACGGTGCCGCCGCTCATACCGCGATTGGCGCGGCGATGCCGGGGTGCGGGTCGTAGCCGACGATTTCGAAGTCCCCGTAGGTGAAATCGAAAATCGAGCGCACCGCGGGGTTCAGCTTCAGCGTCGGCAACGCGCGCGGCTCGCGCGTCAGCTGCAGGCGGGCCTGGTCGAGATGATTGAGATACAGGTGGGCATCGCCCAGCGTGTGCACGAAATCGCCGGGCGCATAGCCGCAGACCTGCGCGACCATGTGCGTCAGCAGCGCATACGACGCGATGTTGAACGGCACGCCGAGGAAGACGTCGGCGCTGCGCTGGTAGAGCTGGCAGGACAGCCGGCCGTCCGCGACGTAGAACTGGAACATCACGTGGCAGGGCGCAAGCGCCATCGCGTCGAGCTCGCCGACATTCCACGCGCTGACGAGATGGCGGCGCGAGTCCGGGTCGCGCCGCAGGCGCTCGACGAGGCCGGTGATCTGGTCGATGACGCGACCGTCAGTGGCCCGCCAGCTGCGCCACTGCACGCCGTAGACGGGACCGAGCTCGCCGTCGGCGTCCGCCCACTCGTCCCAGATAGACACACCGTGCTGCTTGAGGTAGGCGATGTTCGAATCGCCCCGCAGGAACCACAGCAGTTCGTGGATGATGGACTTCAGGTGGAGCTTCTTGGTGGTGACGAGCGGCAGGCCGGCACCGAGATCGAAACGCATCTGGTAGCCGAAGACGCTCAGCGTGCCGGTGCCGGTGCGGTCCTGCTTGCGCGCGCCGCGCTCGAGGATGTGCTGCATCAGGTCGAGATACTGTCGCATCGCTAGCCCTGCGGGGATTGATGGCCGGCCTGCGCCGCGCGCAGGCTCACGACCAGGATGGCGAGGCCGGCGACGATCATCGGCGTCGACAGCAGCTGCCCCATCGTCAGCCACTGCCAGAGATAACCGATGTGCGCATCCGGCTCGCGGACGAATTCGACGACGAAACGCGACAGCCCGTAGCCGAGCAGGAACACCGCCGCGATGACTCCACGGCGCGGCCGCGCGGCGTACAGCCAATTCAGCACCACGAACAGCAACAGGCCTTCGAGCAGCGCCTCGTAGAGCTGTGACGGATGGCGCGGCACGCCGCCGGCGCCCGGCGCGGTGAACAGGACGGCCCACGGCAGGGTGCTGGGCGCGCCCCACAGTTCCTGGTTGACGAAATTGGCGATGCGCCCGAGGAACAAGCCGATCGGCACCGCTGGCAGCACGAAATCCGCGACCGCGAGGAAGGGGCGCCCGACCCGGCGGGCGAACAGCGCCAGCGCGACGATGACGCCGAGCGTGCCGCCGTGGAAGGACATGCCCCCACGCCACACCGCGAGGAGCTGCCACGGATCCCGCAGGTATTCGGTGAAGTTGTAGAACAGCACGTAACCGAGCCGGCCGCCGAGCACCGCGCCCAGCGCCACGTAGAACACGAGGTCCGATACCTGCTCCGTGGTCCACTCGCGCGCGGCGTCGCGACCGCAGCGGTGGTGGAGCAGCCACCAGGCGAGCCCGATGCCTGCGAGGTAGGACAGGCCGTACCAGCGGATCGCCAGCGGCCCGACTTCGAGCGCAACGGGGTCGATGGCTGGAAAATGAATCATGCGCGGAGTTTACCCGATGCCCGCCCGGGTTGCCGCGAGGAAGCGCCTGCACGACACTCGCGGCGGGTGCGGCCTCGCCGCCGCCCCGTCACGGAACACAACGAGGAGCCACCGAACCATGCGAGTCACCCAGCCCCTAGTGCGCAATGCCCAGCAACGCCCCGACGCGCTCGCGACTTCGTGCGACGGCCGCCGCCGCAGCTGGCGGGAATTCGCCGACCGGGTCGCGCGCTACGCGGGCGTGCTTCGCCAACAGGGACTCGCGAACGGTGACCGGGTCGCCATCGTCGCACTGAATTCCGACCATTACCTCGAGACCTTCTACGCGGTGCCGTGGGCGGGTGGCATCATCGTGCCGGTCAACACCCGCTGGTCGCAGGCGGAAATCGCCTACTCGCTGGCCGACGCCGGCGTGCGCATCCTGGTCGTCGACGAACACTTCACCGAACTCGCCGCCCGGCTGCGGTCGGGCTCGCCACAGCCACTGGCCGTGCTCACGCTCGGCGGCGCCACGGCCGCGGACTGCATCGACGTCGAACACGCCCTCGCCGCGACCGATCCCGTGCCGGAAGCCGGCCGCGCCGGCGACGACGTCTCCGGGATCTTCTACACCGGCGGCACGACCGGAAAATCCAAGGGCGTGATGCTCAGCCACACCAATCACGTGACGAACAGCCTGCAGCTCGCGGCGATGATGCGCGCGCCGGAGGAACTGAGCTACCTGCACGCCGCCCCGATGTTCCACATCGCGGACGCGCTGTGCGTCTACATGGTGACGACGCTGGGCGGCAGCCACCACGTGATCCCGCGCTTCGAGCCGGCGGCCTGCGCCCGCGCGCTCGCCGACAACCGGATCACGGACATACTGCTCGTCCCGACCATGATCCAGATGCTGCTCGATCACCTGGAGCAGCAGCCCTATGCGCTCGATGCGCTCGCGCGCCTGTATTACGGCGCATCGCCGATTCCCGAAGCGACCCTGCTGCGCCTGTTCGACGCGCTGCCCACCTGCTCCCCGGTGCAGCTCTACGGCCAGACCGAGGCGGCGCCGATGCTGACCCTGCTGGAGGGCAAGTATCACGTGAAGGACGGTCCATATGCCGGCCGGCTGCGCTCGGCGGGCCGGGCCATTCCCTGCATCGAGCTGAAAATCGTCGACGCCGACGACCAGGAAGTCCCGCGCGGCACCGTCGGCGAGATCGTCGCGCGCGGCCCCAACGTCATGCGAGGCTACTGGCAGATGCCGGAACAGAGCGCGCAGACCCTGCGGGGCGGCTGGCTGCACACGGGTGACGCCGCCTGGATGGACGACGAAGGCTTCATCTACATCAGCGATCGCCTGAAGGACATGATCATCAGTGGCGGTGAGAACGTGTACTCGACGGAAGTCGAGCAGGCCCTCTACCAGCACCCGTCCGTCGCGCAGTGCGCGGTGATCGGCGTCCCCGACGAACGCTGGGGCGAGCGCGTGCATGCGGTCGTCGTGCCGAAGCCGGGTGCCGAGTGCGACGCGCAGGCCCTGATCGCGCACTGCCGCTCGCTGATTGCCGACTTCAAGTGCCCACGCTCGATCGACTTCCAGGACGAACCCCTGCCGCTGTCGGGCGCCGGCAAGATCCTGAAGACCGAGCTGCGCAAGCCCTACTGGGACGGCCGCGCCCGCAGCGTCAACTGACCGGCGCCCCACTCGCCCGGCCTGCCCGGCGCGGCGCCCGCGCGGTTGACGCCGGGCGGGCCAGGCGGGACCATCGCGGCCGCATGTCACTGCTTAGCACCTATCGCAATGCGCTGCCGCCCGGCGCCCACCTGCTCTGGTACCGCATCGACCGCGTGCTGGGCCAGGGGGCGTTCGGCATCACCTACCTTGCGACCGACGACAACCTGCACCGGGCCGTCGCGATCAAGGAATACCTGCCCGGCCACCTCGCGCGGCGCGAGGCGGACGACACGGTCCAGGCGCTGACGGCCGAGCTCGCGCCCGAGTACGCGGCCGGCTTGCGGCGCTTCCTCAGCGAGGCGCGCACGCTCGCGCGCTTCGAGCATCCGCACATCGTGCGCGTCCATAACGTGTTCGAGCATCTCGGCACCGCCTGCATGGTCATGCAGTACGAGGAAGGCACCGCGCTCGATGTCCGGCTGCGGCAGGCCCGGCGCCTCGACGAGGCAGAGTTGCTCGGCTGGCTGCCAGGCCTGCTGGACGGCCTCGAAACCATCCACGCGCAAGGCATCATCCACCGCGACATCAAGCCGGCGAACGTGCTGATCCGCCCGAACGGCGAGCCGGTGCTGCTCGACTTCGGCTCGGCGCGCCAGGCGTCGACGGACGAGGCCCGCACCTTGACGAACTTCGTGTCGCCGGGATACGCGGCCATCGAGCAGTACGCCGGCAAGAGCGACAGCCAGGGGCCGTGGACGGACATCTACGGCCTGGGGGCGACGCTGTATCGCGCGATGGCCGGACGCCCGCCACCGGACGCGGTGGAGCGCAGCCACGCGCTCGCCCAGCAGGAGGCGGATACCTACGAGGCCGGCGCAGCGCCGGACCTCCGCGCCTACAGCGCGGCGCTGGTTGCCGCGGTCGACCACGCGCTGCAGTTCCGCGCCCAGGACCGGCCGCAGACGGTGGCCGCGTGGCGCAAGGAATTTCCCGCGTTGCCGACGCCGCATCCGCAGCCACTCGCAGCGGCGGTGATCGACGACGAAGCCTCGGTCGCAACGCTGCCGAGCCCGACCCGGGGGATGCCGTCACCCGACGCCAGCGTGGGCTGGCGTCCCCGCGTCGGGCTGCTCGCGGCGGGCGCGCTCCTCGCCTTCGTCGTCGGCCTTGCGGCGCTGCGCTCGATACCGCTCGATTCGACGCCGCCGTCCGCGGACGTCCCGCCGCAGGCCGCACCCGTGCCGAGGCCAGCGCCCGCCGTCGACCCGTCGCTGGCCATTGCCGCGCGCATCGCGGAGCTGCTCGAAGGCGCCGCCCTCGATCTCGAGGCGACCCGCCTGAGCCTGCCGCCCGGCAACAACGCCCATGAGAAATATCGCGCAGTGCTCGCCCTCGAGCCAGGGCACCCGGCTGCGCGCCAGGGCCTCGAGAACATCGCCCGCAGTTATGTCGAACTGGGTCGCCGCGATCTCGCGCGCGGTCGCGAGCGCGCAGCCGCGGCTTATCTTGCGAAAGCCGAATCGATCAGCGCCGCGCCCGCGGGCGCCGCCGAATTGCGACGGGACCTCGAAGCGGCGGGCACCCGACGCGCCCAGGCGGCGGTCGCCGCCGCGGCCGGTCCGCCCGCGGCCTCGGTGTCACCGCCCCCCTCCGCGCCACCGTCCGCGCCGCCGGCACACGAGAGGCGCCTGTTCGGCTGGCTCGGTGTTGACCGGACCACGACCCGGGCACCCATCGAGGACCGCAGCCAGGAGATTCCCGCGCTGCCGCCGCCGCGATGAACTGGCGTCGATCCGGGCGGCCGCATCCGGCGTAAGCCTGCTGCAGGCCCAACCAGGAGCACACCATGCGCCTCGTAAAAGTCCTGATGATGTTGCTCGGTATCGCGTCGGCCGCCGGGACCGGCGCCGCGACCTACGTCCAACCGCCCCTCGGCCGCCTGGTCTTCAACGAGCTGCTGACGCCGGCTATCGCCGATGGCGACACGCGCCCGCTCTATCTCGACAAGGCCGGGCGCTATTACGGCGAACTCATCGTCGAAACCGCAGCGGGCGCGCCGCCACCGGCCTTTGCGACGACCCCGCAGGCGCTCGCGTTCGAATTCGAGTTCTGGCGGGGTGACAAGCTGCAGCGCCGCGAGGCGGTGCGGGTAACACTGGCGCCGGGCGAACGCCACAAGACGCTGTTCTGGGTCGATGCGCCCAACCAGGTCCCCTCTCGCGTGCAGCTGCGCATGACGGTGCGCTCCGCCGAGGCCGCCAGGCTCATCGCCCCCGGCGTCGACCTGCGCCTGCAGGTCACGCGCAAGTTCGAGTTCTCGCCGCTCAGGCCGCCATGAGCGGAGGCGCGTCGACTCACTCGTCGACGGCTCGATCCTCGACGATGTCGAACGCGACGCTGCCCAGGGGACCGTAGTCGATACGGTAGTGACCGGGAGCGCCCGCATGCAGGCCAGTGAGGTTGCCGGGCATCACGACATGGCCGGCCTCGACCCGGTAGCCGCGCGCGAGCGCGAACTCGTTGACGATCCAGCGCACCGATTCCCACAGCGCGAGGTTGGCGGGCCCCGCGGCGCGCTCGCCGAGCGGCTTGCCCTCATGCGTGGCGAGCACCCGGACCGCGGCGAGATCCACCTCGTCAGCGGCGACCGGAGCGCCGAGCGCAACGTCACGCGTGGCGATATCGGTCGGCACGAGGACGCGCGCGAGGTGCGACAGATCCTGCTTCAGGGTCGCGAGGTCGGGCACCGCGGCATCCGGCAGTTCGACGGCCGGCCGCAGGCGGCAGACCACCGCCTTGAGCGCGGCGACGTCCGCCAGCGGCGCGGTCACCGGCGCGCAGATCTCGAAGGCGATCTCCGCTTCGACGAGCAACGAGTGGAAGTCGCCGCGCCTGACTTCGCGCACCTGCTCCTTCAGCCCGCCCGCGAACAACACCCCTCCGATCGGCAGTTGCGGAATGAACCCGCCCTTGTAACCGCCAATCCGTGCGCCGGCCGCGACGCGCGCCGCGACGTAGCGCTGCTGCACGCCATACAGGGTCTCCATGTCCAGTGCCGGGTTGATGCGCACGAAATCCGGGAACTCCCGGCCTTGCGCCGCGGCGTCGGTCACGAGGCGCGCCATGTAGTCGAGGTCGGGCGCGGCCGGCGCGGCGCCGGCCGGGGCCACCCAGTGCAGCGCGGCAGCGAATGCCGCCGCGATCTTGAGTCCGGAATTCATCGCTGGCTCACCCGTGTCTGTTGATGAGGGGGTCGGGTACGATAGCGCATCGCCCCCGCTCGAGGCAGTCACGATGCCGCTGTCCGCACGTCTCGCAGGAACCACCACGCAGCCGCGGTACCACGACGTCGACGCACGCTGGCTGATGGCCTACGCCGCAGGCCTCGGTGACACCGCGTCGTGCTATTTCGACACGACGCGGACGATCTCGATGCACCCGGTGTTCCCGGTCTGTGTCGAATGGGATTCCATCCTCGATCTGCGCTACGGCCCGGGCACCGAAACGCTGACCGCGGCCGAACAGGCGCGCGCGGTGCACGCCGACCACGACATCCACCTGCTGCGTCCGCTGGTGCCGGGCGAGACGCTGTCGACCACGGCGACCGCGGTGGCTGTCGAGCAGCGCCGCCCCGGCGCCTATCTCCTGAAGCGGCTAGACACCGTCGACGCGCGTGGCGAACCCGTCATGCGGACCTGGCAGGGCACGCTGTATCGCGGCGTCGCGGTGGTCGACGAGGCGGCCCCGATCGACACCGCGCCCGCGTGGCCCGCGCCCGGCGACGACGAGAACCTCGCGAGCCACGTGCTACCGGTCGCCGCGAACAGTGCGCACGTGTACACCGAGTGCGCGCGCATCTGGAATCCCATCCACACCGACCGCGCCCACGCGCTCACCGCCGGCCTGCCGGACATCATCCTGCACGGCACCGCGACGCTCGCGCTGGCCGTGTCGCGCCTCGTGCAGAGCGAACTCGACGACGCGCCCGGGCGCGTCACGCGGGTGGGCGGCCGCTTCAGCGGCATGGTGCTGATGCCTTCCCTGCTGGGCCTGAAACTTGAATCACACCTGCCGGGCCTGATCCGTTTCCGCGTCGTCGCCGCCAACGGCCGGGACGCGATCCGCCGCGGCTTCCTGGAGTACGCGCCGTGAACGAACGCCCGTCGACCCTCTCGACCGTGGCCCCGCCGCCGCCCACGACGCCGCTGTGCTACGGCCTGCTCGACTACCAGAAGGATTCGCTGGGTTTCCTGCAGCACCTGATCGAGCGCTACGGCGACGTCCTGTGCTGGCGCATGCCGATCACGATCCACATCGTCAATCATCCCGACGACGTGAAGCGCGTGCTCTCCGCGCCGTCGGAGCGCTTCTCCAAGCAGACCATCGACTACCGGATCCTGTCGCGCTCGCTGGGCATGGGGCTGGTCACGAATGACGGCGAGTCGTGGGCGCGGCAGCGGCGCCTGATGCAGCCGATGTTCCACAACCGGGCGATCAACCCCTTCGACGGTCCGATCAACGCGCTCACCAACGAACTCGCCGAACGCTGGGCGCGCCTGCCGCCCGGACGGACGGTCGCGCTCGAGCAGGAGATGAGCAAGCTGACCTTCGAAGTGGTCGGCATGACGCTGTTCGGTGTCGACGTCGAACCCTACGCGCAGGAGATCAACGAGATCCTCGACGTGATCAACATCAGCACGCACGAACTGCGCGCGCTGCTGACGCTGATCCCATGGCTGCCGACCCCGCACAATCGGCGCGCCAAGGACGCGATTGCGCGCCTGGACCGCATCGTCTACGGACTCATCGACGCGCGCCGGCGCAGCGGCGAGCGACGTGACGACATCCTCGATCGCCTCATGGCCGCGCGCGACGAGGACGATGGCGCCGGCATGAGCGAGAAACAGATCCGCGACGAAGTGGTGACGCTGCTGCTCGCCGGCCACGAAACCTCGGCGAATTCGCTGTTGTGGACCTTCGACCTGATCGCCCGCCATCCCGAGGTCGAGGCCCGGCTCCTGGAGGAACTCGCGACCGAGCTGCGCGGCGCGCCAGCCCTGAGCGGCGACCTGGCACGCCTGCCTTATCTCAAGCAGGTCGTGCAGGAATCGATGCGCATCAGGCCGCCGGTGTGGGCCATCGCCCGCCGCTCGCACCAGGACGAGGTTTTCCAGGGCTACCGGGTGCCCGCCGGCGCCTACCTGATGATCATGCCGTGGATGCTGCACCGGCATCGCGACTTCTGGCCGGAGCCGCTGAAGTTCGATCCCGAGCGCTTCAGCCCGAAGCGCACCGAGAACCGCCACAGCTACTGCTACATCCCGTTCGCCGCCGGACCGCGCACCTGCATCGGCGCGGGCATGGCGATGCTCGAAATCCAGCTCGTGCTCGCCAACCTGTTGCAGCGCTTCCGCGTGACGCCGCTGCCCGGGCACCCGATCGAGCCGGCGGCCAAGGTCACCCTGAAGCCGAAATACGGCATGCCCGTGACGATCACGCCACGCAGTTGAAGGACGCCCCATGACGACTCCCAAACTCGGCTTCGGCCTCTGGTACTCGCTGCGCAACCCCGACCGGTGGGCGCGCCCCTATCCCGAAATCTACGCCCAGACGCTGCGGCAGATCGCCTGGGCCGAGACCATCGGCTACGACGACGTCTGGCTGACCGAGCATCACTTCTGCGAGGACGGCCACGCGCCGTCGATCCTGCCGCTGGCCGCGGCGGTCGCTGCGCGCACGGAACGCATCCGCATCGGCACCAGCGTGCTGCTGCTGCCGCTCTACCACCCGGTGCGCGTCGCGGAGGACGCGGCGACGATCGACATCCTGTCCAACGGTCGTTTCGAGCTCGGCGTCGGCGTCGGTTACCGGCCGCAGGAGTTCAAGGGCCTCGGCCTGCGCAGCCAGGATCGCGGCGCCCGGATGGACGAGGGTCTCGAGATCATCCGCGCGCTGTGGCGCGGCGAGACCGTCGACTACCGCGGCAGGCACTTCCAGGTCGAGGGCGCGAAGCTCGCGCCGATGCCGGTGCAGGATCCGCCGCCGCTGTGGATAGGCGGTTTCGCGCCGGCATCGGCAAAGCGTGCCGCACGCATCGGCGACGGCTACCTGGGCACGGGCGACATGAGCGAGCTCGTGAGGATCTATCGCGAGGAGCGCGCGCGCCTCGGCAAGGAGGGTCCGGGCCGCCTGGTCGGCGGGCACTTCTGGCTCATCGCGTCGAAGGACCCGGCGCGCACGCTGCGCGACGTCGGCCCGCACGTGCTCTACCAGATCGAGATGTACAACAGGTGGCTGGGGGATGCCGGCCAGGCCCTGTTCCCGCCGGTCTCGGACCCGGCCCAGCTCGTCGAGATGGGCATCCTGCAGATCCTGACGCCGCAGCACGCGGTCGACGCGATCGCGACCTATGCCGAGGCCACCGGCATCGAGCGCTATTACACGTGGACCGTGCCGCCCGGCTTCGCGGAGGAGCGCATGAACGAGCACCTGCAACTCTTCGCCGAAGAAGTCATCCCCAAGTTCCGCTGAGGGCCACCGCGATGAAGTTCTACGACTGCGCCATCGCGCCGAACCCGCGCCGCGCGCGCATCTTCCTCGCCGAGAAGGGCATCGAGGTGCCGCGGATCGAAATCGACATCCTCAACGGCGAGAACCTGCAGCCGGCCTTCCTCGCGATCAACCCGCGCGGCCTGCTGCCGACGCTCGAACTCGACGACGGCACGCGCTTCGACGAAGTGATGGCGATCTGCCGCTACTTCGAGGAGCTGTATCCCTGGCGGCCGCTGCTCGGACGCACGCCGGTCGAGCGCGCGCTCGTCGAAAGCCTGCAGCGACGCGCCGAGTTCGACGGCATGATCGCCGGCTCTGAAGTGTTCCGGAACCAGCACGCGGGCTTTGCGGCGCGCAGCATCCCCGGCGGCGGCGATGCAGCCATCCCCGCGATTCCCGCCCTCGTGGAGCGCGGCCGGCAGACGCTGGTGCGCTTCTTCGACTGGCTCGAGGAGCGGTTGTCGCGCGACGCCTACCTCGTCGGCGACACGCTGACGATGGCCGACATCACGGCCTTCTGCGCCGTCGACTTCGTGGCCTGGGTCGACATCCACGTTCCCGCCGGCCACGCCGCGACGCAGCGCTGGTACGCCGCACTCGGCGCGCGCCCCAGCGCGCAGGCCTGAAGCGCATGACGGGCAGGCCGGTGCAGCGGCCCGTGCCGCCGCCCGGCCCCGGTCGCTGGCACAGTCTCGCCGGCTACCGGCGCAACCCGGCGACCTATTTCACAGAGCTCGCCGCGCGCCACGGTGACGTCCTGCGCTGGCGTGGACTGATGGACGTCTACCTCGTCAACGATCCCGACCACGTGCGGCAGGTGCTGACGCAGGCCTGGCCGCAGTTCACGAAGGACGACATCGACTACCGCGTGCTCAGGGTGACGATGGGCAACGGGCTCGTCACCAATGACGGGCCGTCGTGGGCTCGCCAGCGGCGGCTGATGCAGCCGATGTTCCATAACCGGGTCGTCAACGCCTTCGACACCGCGATCAATGCGGCGACCGAGGCGCTGGCCGCGCGCTGGCTCGCGCGCGGCGACGCGCCGTTCATGCTCGACCGCGATCTCAGCCGGCTCACGTTCCAGGTCGTCGGCAACACCCTGTTCGGCGCGGACATCGAGGCCCGCGCGGACGAAGTCGCCGAGATGCTCGACTTCATGAACGTGAACCCCAAGACGCTGCGCGGCCTGCTGACCCTGGTGCCGTGGGTCAGGACACCGGGCAACCGCCGTTTCTCGCGGCACCTCGCCCGCCTCGACGGGATCGTCTACGGCCTGATGGAAACGCGCCGCGCGAGTGGCGAGCAGCGCGGCGACCTGCTCGGCCTGCTGCTCGCGGCGCGCGACGACGCCAGCAGCGAACGCATGTCCGGGCAGCAGGTGCGCGATGAAATCGTGACCCTGATGCTGGCCGGCCACGAGACCTCGGCCACCGCCCTCGGCTGGAGCTTCCACCTGCTCGCGCAGCATCCGGACATCGAGGAGCAGCTGGTCGACGAACTGGCGCGCGAACTGGAGGGGCGGCCGGCGCTGGCCGGTGACCTCGCGCGGCTGCCCTTCCTCAAGCAGGTGGTGCAGGAATCGATGCGACTCTACCCGCCGGTATGGGGCATCTCGCGCGCGGTCACGAACGACGTCGAGTTCGGCGGCTTCCGCATTCCCGCCGGCGCCTATCTCGCGATCCTACCCTATGCGCTCCACCGCCATCCCGCGCACTGGGACGAACCGGCACGCTTCGACCCGTCGCGCTTCGCCCCGAGCCGCAGCCAGGGACGCCATTCGTACTGCTACCTGCCCTTCGCCGCCGGCCCGCGCACCTGTATCGGGGCGGGCATGGCGATGCTCGAAATCCAGCTCGTGCTCGCGCGGCTGCTGCAGCGGTTCCGTGTGCGCCCGGTGCCCGGTCACCCGGTGGTGCCGCGGGCCTCGGTGACCTACCGGCCGCGCTTCGGGCTCAAGGTCACCGCCACGCCGCGCGCCTGAGCGCCCGCGCGACGGACGGGCTGTCCAGCCCGGTCCCGACTCTCTACACTGCGCGCCCATGCTGAGTTTTCGTGACGTAAGCCTCCGCCGCGGCGGTCAGGTGCTGTTTTCCGACGTGAACTTCACGATTCACGCCGGCCAGAAGGTGGGCCTCACCGGTGCGAACGGGGCTGGCAAGTCGAGCCTGTTCGCGCTGGTCCGAGGCGAGCTCGCGACCGAGAGCGGCAGCATCGATCTGCCGGCCGGCATCACCATGGCCCACGTCGCGCAGGAAACGCCTCCCGACCCGCGACCGGCGCTGCAGTACGTGCTCGACGGCGATCGCGAACTGCGGGACGTGGAAGCGGCGATCGCGCGCGAAGAAGCCGGCGACGGGCAGCATCTCGGTGAACTCCACGTACGCATGGCTTCCATCGACGGCTATGCCGCGCCCGCGCGCGCCGCCCGGCTGCTGGTGGGGCTCGGCTTCGCGCCGGGCGACGAGACGCAGCCGGTGGCTTCGTTCTCCGGCGGCTGGCGCATGCGCTTGAACCTCGCGCGAGCGCTGATGTGCCGCTCCGACCTGCTGCTGCTCGACGAACCGACCAACCACCTCGACCTCGATGCCGTGATCTGGCTCGAGCAGTGGCTGCTCGCCTATCCCGGCACGCTGCTGCTGATCTCCCACGACCGCGACTTCCTCGACCGCGTCGTCGGCGTCATCGCCCACATGGAGCGCGGCGGGCTGAAGCTCTACACCGGCAACTACAGCGCTTTCGAGCGCGCGCGGGCCGAGCAGCTTGCCGGCCAGCAGGCCGCCTACGAGCGGCAGCAGCGCGAGATCGCGCACATGCACTCGTTCGTGGAGCGCTTCCGCTACAAGGCGAGCAAGGCGCGCCAGGCGCAGAGCCGCCTCAAGGCCCTCGAACGGCTGGAGCAGATTGCGCCCGCGCACGTCGATTCGCCGTTCAGCTTCGAGTTCCTGGCCCCGCGCAAATTGCCGCAGCCGCTGCTGGTGCTGGACAGGGTCGCCGCCGGCTACGGCGAGCGACGGGTGCTGAACGGGCTGAAACTGACGGTGTCACCGGGCGATCGCATCGCGCTGCTCGGCGCGAACGGCGCTGGCAAATCGACGCTGATCAAGCTGCTCGCCGGCGAACTCGCGCCGCAGGCGGGGGACATCAGCGGCGCGAAGGATCTCGCCGTCGGCTACTTCGCCCAGCACCAGCTCGAACAGCTGGACGCGGATTCGAGCCCGCTGGCCCACCTGCAGCGCCTCGACCGCCAGGGTCGCGAACAGGAGCAGCGCAATTTCCTCGGGGGCTTCAATTTCACCGGCGACATGGTGCTGCGCCCGGTCGGCAGCTTCTCCGGCGGCGAGAAGGCACGCCTGGTGCTGGCGCTGCTGATGCACCAGCGGCCGAACCTGCTGCTGCTCGACGAACCGACCAACCATCTCGATCTCGACATGCGCCACGCGCTGACGCTTGCGCTGCAGGACTTCGCCGGTGCGCTGATCGTCGTCGCCCACGACCGTCACCTGCTGCGTACGACGGCGGACAGCCTGATGCTCGTGCACGACGGCAAGGTCGAGCCCTGGGACGGCGACCTCGACGATTACGCGCGCTGGCTCGCGAACGGCAGGCGCGAGCCCGCGGCGTCCGAGTCGGCCGCGCCCGCTGCCGACGAGCGACCCAGCGACAGGCAACGCCGCCAGCAGAACGCCCAGCTGCGCGCGCAGCTGAAGCCGCTGCGCGACGCCGTGCGCAAGGCTGAAACAGCGCTAGAGCGCGCGCAGCAGCAGAAGGCGCGCATCGACGAGAAGCTTGCCGATCCCGCGCTCTACGAGCCAGCGCAGAAGGACGCACTCAAGCGCGTGCTGCTAGACAAGGCCAGGTGCGAGCAGGAAATGGCGAGCGCGGAAAGCGACTGGTTGCTGCACAGTGAGCAGCTCGAGGAGGCGGAACGCGAGGCGGCGACGGAATGACGCGGCCTCTCGGCACGCGGCGCAACCCACCCGTCAGGGCCGAGGCTCGTGGCCTGCGGCGAGCGGCAGCTCGATGCGGGCCCGCAGCCCGCCGAGTTCGGGATCCGTTTCAAGCGTGAGCCGACCACCGTATCCCGCGACGATGTCCCCGGCGATAGCGAGCCCCAGTCCGTAGCCTTCGCGCGATTCGTCGAGCCGCGCGCCCCGGACGAGCGCGGTGTCCCGCGCCGCCGGTGAAATGCCCGGGCCGTCGTCACCGATCGTGATGACGAGCGGATTGCCACCGACGAGCCGGATACGCACGCGTCGCCGCGCCCACTTGCAGGCGTTGTCCAGCAGATTCCCCAGCAGCTCCTGCATGTCCTCCCGCTCCGCGAATGGCGAAAGTTCGCCCTCGAGCTCCCAGTCAAGTTCCAGCGCGCGGTCACGGTGCAGCTGACGCATGGTCGCGCAGAGATCCGCGAGGTCGCCGGGTACCATGAAGCGCTCGGCGGGCGTCCCGCCCCCCGCGAGGCGGGCGCGCCGGAGTTCGCGCTCGACCAGGGCCCGTATCTGCGCGGCCTGGGCCCGCGCATCGGCGCTGGCCTCGGGTGACACCGGATCCCGGGCCAGATCGTCGGCCAGCAGTTGCAACGGGCCCTTGAGTCCGTGCGCGAGATCGCCCAACGCTAGGCGCGAACGGGCGAGACGGCGACTCAGCGTCGCCAGAAGCCGGTTGACTTCGCGCACGAGCGGCAGCACTTCGGTGGGCACGCGCTCGTCGAGACGTTCGGATTCGCCCCGCTCGAGCACGCGCAGGGCCTCGCGCACGCGGTCGAGCGGCCGCAGGGACACCCGCATGATCGCGTGCTGCGCGATGCCCAGCAGCAGCGCCGCGCCAACCGCGAATACCAGCACAGCGATCTGCAGGCGGTGTCGATAGACGTCGCTCGCGCCGAGGTCGGCCGCGACCGCGATCGTGACGGTCCGGCCGTCCCTGACGTAGCCGGCAGTGCGCAGCAGCAGCGGCTCGCCGCGAGGCCCGTCGAGCCGGCGCAACTCGACGCTGCCGGCGTCGGCCGTCGCGTACTCGAAGGTTTCATCCCACAGCGAGCGCGACAGGATTTCCGAGCCGTCGCTGCGGATGGCGTAGTAGTGCCCAGAGAACGGTCGTGCGTAGACCGGCGCCGCCCCGGGCGGGATCATCCCGCCCGCCGGTGCGAGCTTCAGTCCGGCGAGCAGGCTTTCGGCGTCTTCCTCCAGCCGGGCGGCGATCAGATCGCGTGCGAGCGCCTCGAGCAGACGGTCGCCGACTACCCACAGCAGGATGGAAAACACCAGCAGGCTGCCGCCGAGCGCGAGCTGCAACCGTGCGCGCAGCGATGTCATGCGTCGTCCGGCTCCACCAGCCTGTAACCCTGGCCGCGGCGGGTCTCGATGCGTTGGCTGCCGATCTTCTCGCGCAAGCGGCGCACGTAGACCTCGATGAGGTTGCTGTCGCGGTCGAAATCCTGATCGTAGACGTGCTCGATGAGGGTCGTCTTCGACAGCAGTTTGCCGGGGTTCAGCATGAAACAACGCAGGAGGCGGAACTCAGTGCCGGTGAGAGCTAGCGTCGCGCCGCCGGCGAAGATGACTTCCTGCCGGTCCTCGTCCAACGTCAGGTTGCCGTGGCTGAGGCGCGACGCGCCGCCACCGCGCATCCGCCGCACGATGGCCTGCAGGCGCGCCGCGAGTTCCTCAACGTGAAAGGGCTTGCCCACGTAGTCATCGGCGCCCGCCTTGAAACCCGCGACGCGCTCGCGCCAGGCGTCCCGCGCGGTGAGAATGAGCACCGGCGTGGACAGCCCGGCAGCCCGCCAGTTGGCGAGCACCTCGAGTCCCGGCCGGCGCGGCAATCCGAGGTCGAGCACGATGACGTCATAGTCGGTGTTCAGGCCCATGTATTCGGCTTCGACGCCGTCCGCGGCGCGATCGACCGCGTAGCCCAGCGCCACGAGCTGTTGCCCCAGGCGCTCGGCCAGCTGGGCATCGTCCTCGGCCAGCAGGAGGCGCATGTCAGTCATCCACCTCGAAGTCGAGACGTTCGCCGGTCGCGGCGTCGATTTCGAACTCGTAGACCTTGCCGTCGTCCCCC
>Ga0255182_1000268_pt1 | contig 40354 bp, 27 predicted proteins | sample Atl_UVDOM_RepA_8_FD_188420 | JGI IMG/M metagenome (GOLD analysis project Ga0255182, IMG submission 188420) | Freshwater microbial communities from Altamaha River, Georgia, United States - Atl_UVDOM_RepA_8d | ecosystem: Environmental > Aquatic > Freshwater > River | place: USA: Georgia...
AGTATGGCTAATGATGGTAACCACACTATTAAAACCTTTGTTACAGGAGATGTCAGAGGTGCGGAACATCCGGGTATTACGGGTATGCATTTAATTTTTGTCAGAGAACATAACCGCATTTGTGACAGATTAAAAGCACAGGGATTAACCAGCGATGAGGAAATATACCAGAAGGCAAGAAAAGAGGTTGGCGCTTTAATTCAAGCTATTACCTATCAGGAATTCCTGCCGGCCATGGGGATAACGCTGAGTAATTATTCAAAATACAATAGCGCTGTTCAACCTGATATTTTAAACACATTTGCAACTGCAGGTTATAGAATAGGTCATACTCAGGTTGCCGATGAACTGGCCATGCGCGATAATAATTGTGCTGTTGTTGGCGGCGGCGGTGTCGAATTAATAGATGCCTTTTTCAATACCGGTTTATTCAGTGAATTTGGACTGGAATCTTTTTTAAAAGGATTCGCAACACATAAACAATATGAGACTGATACTAAAATAAATAGCATACTCAGGAATTTCTTATTTGGCAGTCCTACCGCCCCTGTCCGATTTGGTCTTGACCTGGCTGCACTAAATATTCAAAGAGGCAGAGACCACGGATTACCTGATTATAATGATATCCGTGCATTTTATACCGGAACTCCCGCCAGGACTTTTGCTGATATAACTAAAAATTCCTCTTTGGCTGCTGCACTTCAAACACAATATGGAACCATTGATAATATTGATTTATGGATTGGTCTTTTGGCAGAAGATTTACTCCCTGGTAAATCAGTAGGAAAGACTATGCATGCGTTGTTAAAGGCACAGTTTGAAAAATTAAGAGATGGTGATTTTTATTTTTATAAATCTGATCCTAATCTTCCTCAGACTATCAAGACCCAGGTGTCCAATACCAGATTATCAGATGTCATTAAAAGGAATTCAAGTCTGACTAACCTCCAGGCCAATGTATTTATCGTAAATCCTTGTCCCGGAGAAAATGGGGAAGACGTGAATGAAACGCCACTTATTGCTGTGGTTGAAAATTACATCCAATCGCCTGTAAAGGCTAAAGAAGGTGTAAATATTTATCCTAATCCAGTAAATAACTTGTTAAATATACAACTGGAGAGCACTGAGGGTCAAACGCTTCGATTGACCGACCAATTCGGCAGAATATTAAGGACGATGCAAACGAACAGTGGCATCGGTTATTATGAGATGAATGTTTCAGACTTACCTGTGGGTATCTATTACCTACAAGTTTCCAGAGACCACACATGGGATGTATTTAAAGTAATAAGAATGAATCCATAATTGGCTGAAATATCATTGATTTTAGTATTTTTTAACACCTTAAGTCCCTGTACTTAAGGTGTTTTTTTTTATCCTAATGCAGCCATATCTGAAAAAAGGACTTCCCATTGATGACCATCGGGATCTGCAAAACTATCGTAATACATCCAGCCATGATCCGCTGAATCTCTGTAACGAGTAGCTCCATTTTCAAAAGCAAGCGAAACCAGCTGATCTACTTTTTCTTTTGTATCCACTTCGATAGCGATTAGCACCTGAGTAGTGGTATTATCGCTTATGGGCTTATTTGTGAATGTTTTAAACAATTCATGGGAAATAAGCATAGCGTAAATCATTTCCTTTTTTAATTCCAGGCATAAAGCCTGCTCATTACTAAACTGTTCGTTAAAGGAAAAACCCAGATTTGTCCAAAAAACCCGGGTTTTGTTCAAATCTCTCGTGGGAAGATTAACATAAATGGCTTTTAGTGTTTGCATGCAATTAGAAATGAATTTAACAATAAGAATATGTTTGCTAATTTAAATAACGATTCCTTAATAATTGGAAAAATACATTATTATACCTAAATTAGTTTGTTTTGCACATATTTTTAAATTTAAACCATTTCAAATGAAAAAATTATGGACATTTGGTCAAAAAGGGATTATACTTATGGTCCTTTCTTTATCCTTGAATGTCAGTGCTTTTGCAACTAACGTACTACAAATCAATGGATTAGTTAAAGATGCAACTTCAGGCGAACCACTTATCGGATGCAGTGTCTCTGCTAAAGGGACAAGTAGCGGTACGGTTACGGATCTTGATGGAAAATTTAGCATCGAAGTAACGGACGCAACATCGGTGCTGGTGTTTTCCTATGTAGGATATAAAACACTGGAAATTACGGTTGGTAATCAAACGAATTTAATGGTTAACCTTGAACTGGATGGTCAGGAACTGGCCCAGGTTGTGGTCATCGGATACGGAACTACCTCAACAAAAGATATTACCGGTGCTGCAAAATCAATTAAATCTGATGATTTTAATAAAGGGATTATAAATTCACCAGAGCAGTTGCTTCAAGGTAAAGTGGCTGGGGTAAACGTTGTAGGCACCAGTGGAGAACCTGGTGCAAGACAAAATATTACCGTTCGCGGACCTGGTGGGGTCAGAACAGGAAGTACCCCTTTATTCGTTGTTGATGGTTTTGCCCTGGATAATTCAGGTACCGGTGGTGCAACGAATCCACTCACCTTTTTAAACCCCAATGATATTGAATCTATCGATGTACTAAAAGATGCTTCTGCCACCGCTATTTATGGTGCGAGAGGTGCCAATGGAGTCATCCTTATTACTACCAAAAAGGGGAAAGCAGGCTTCTCGAGTGTCACTTATTCAGGCAGTTTAGGTATTTCAAATATAGCCAGAAAACTGGATTTATTCTCCGCAGATGAATACCGCAAGCAAGTCAAGGCCATTGGTGGTACCCTGGAAGATTTAGGTGCCGACACGGACTGGCAGGAAGTGATTATGAGAACGGCAAAAACACAAAACCATAATCTTTCCTTTAGTGGAGGAAGTGGAAACACCAGTTTTTTTGGTTCGGTAGGTGTACAAAATCAGCAAGGTATTCTTCAGAAAAGTGATCTTGACCAATACGTAGGCAGAGTAAAAATTAACCAGAAATCATTAAATGGACGATTAAATATCGAAATGAACCTGAATGCCAGTCAGGTAAAAGCGAACAGACCGCCTATTGGCACCCTGCTGGGCACTGCCTTATCTATGAATCCGACCTATGCAGCCTATAATAGCACAGGAGGTATTAATGTATTTCAAGGAACCTTCGTAAATCCTCTATCCTATTTCAATCTGGAGAAGGATATCACTACAACCAACAGGGTAATGGGAAATATCTCTCCTTCCCTTACCTTATTCAAAGGCCTGGATTATAAACTTAATCTGGGCGTTGACCATTCCACTTTTGTTCGTGACATACAATCTCTAGCTTCCGCAACGCCAAGGCAGGATGGAAGGCTTGACACCGAAATTGGTGAAAATAATAATCAACTGATTGAAAATTATCTTACTTATAAATTTGTCAATAAGCAGATAAACCTTAATCTCTTAGCCGGGCATTCCTATCAGAGAATATTCCTTCATGGAAGGAATTCCAGTATAAACAAGTTCCCTATCTCTGATCTGGAACCCATATACAATCCCGGACTTGGTCAGGATTTGACTATTGCAAATAACAAGCCGGGTGGTTATGCTTTAATCAATGAATTACAATCATTTTTCTCCCGTGCTAATTTTCAGTTTAAGGACAAATATTTATTAACTGCAACGGTTAGAGCTGATGGGTCGTCAAAATTTGGTGCAAATAATAAATATGGTATATTTCCTTCTTTTTCAGCTGGCTGGAGACTTTCCGAAGAATCTTTCCTAAAGAATTCTGTATTTAGTGACCTAAAAATACGAGCAGGCTGGGGTCAGACTGGAAATCAGGAGATTCCTTCAAAAATAACACAGCCACTATATACCAATACTGTTTCCGGAACTACCAGTTACCCTTTGTCTCCAACGGGAGCTTATCCGGTAGGTATTTCCTTTGCCAGGCTGGCAAATCCTGATATTCAGTGGGAGGTTTCCACACAAATTGACCTGGGCATTGATTTTTCTATGTTTAATGGTGCTTTATCAGGTACGGTTGATTATTTTAACAAAGTTTCCAATAATATCTTACTGGAGGTAATACCAGCTGATCCTGTTCAACCTGCCACCACTTTCTGGACAAATGTGGAGGACATGACTATTACAAATCAAGGTGTAGAATTTGAATTGAATTATCAGAAAAGATCTGACAGCGGCTGGAGTTATGGATTGGGGGCAAATCTTACCCTGATTGACAACGTAGTTGAAAATTCTCCCTATTCGGTCATTCCTTCTGGTTCAGCTTCAGGCCCTGGTTTGACTTCAGCCACTATTAACGGGTATATTAACGGACAACCAATTGGCACTTTCTACCTGAAAGATTTTATTGGATTCGATGATAAAGGACAGAGCAAATTCCGCGATGTCAATAATGACGGCATTGTTACTGATGCTGACAGGATTGCAGCAGGTACCGCATTACCCAGTACCATGTATAACTTTAACGGAGATCTGGGTTATAAGGGACTTTCTCTTTCTGTAAACTTCAACGGAGTATCTGGAAATAAGGTGTATGACAATACCGCAAATGCCAATTTTTACAAATTAAGGTTATCAAAAGGAATCAATGTCACCCCAGAAGCTATTCAATACCCTGAAGAATCAACAACCAATGCCGCCCCTATTTCTACCCGATATTTAAAAGATGGTTCTTTTTTCCGTTTAAATAATCTTTCCCTGGCTTATGATGTAAACACTTCAAAACTAGGTCTTGACAAGTGGATTAGCCAGTTCAGAGTGTATGTTACCGGACAGAACCTGATGCTTTGGACCAAATATAACGGTTATGATCCTGAAGTGAATACAGACAGAACCATCAATGGTATTTCTTCCTATGGAATTGATTATCTGAGTTACCCAAGAGCGAAATCCATTCTTTTTGGTTTAAACCTATCTTTTTAAGTCAAGTAAACTAAAAAATATGAAAAAGACAAATCTGCATATCTTCTCCTTTTTGTTCGTGATGCTTATCAGCAGCTGCACCAATTTAGAGGAAATCATTTTAGATGAAACTTCAGCGGGAAATCTAACGCCAAGGCAGGCTGCTGATGGTCTCATTGCACCTGTTTATGCCTTACTCCCTACTATTTTTCAACACACCACTTATTTTGCCTTACAGGAAATAACGACTGATGAGGCCATATTACCATATCGGGGAGGTACCGACTGGGGTGATAACGGTATTTATCTTGCTTTGCACAGGCAGACGTATGACCCCAATAATGCCAATGTCAGAAACACATGGAATCCATTACTGCAATCCGTTTCCAGAACAGTGACCGCCTTACAATCTTTACCTTTAAACACTGATCCGGTAGCCAAGGAATATCTGGCAGAAGCGAGAGGTATGAGAGCCTATTTTTCTATGATGACTTTAGACCTTTTCGGATTGGTTTTTGTAAAAGACAATCCCGATGCAGGATCCCAGATTTTAAGGGGAGATGCGGCTGTAAAATTTATTGAAAAGGAATTACTGGAGGTTGAGCCGCTTTTAGGAACCACTGCTGGTCCGGGAAGACTTACCAAAGGAGCGGTTTGGGGATTATTGGCGCGTCTTTATCTGAATGCTGCGGTTTACAGGGATATTTATGCTTCCTCGTTCAATTTCACTGCTTCTGATATGGATAATGTGATTAAATACTGTGACAAGATTATTTCTTCGGGACAATATGCGCTTTCCCCTGAGTATTTTTCCATTTTTGATGATAATAATAATTCAAATAAGGAACTTATTTTTGCCATAGATCAAAGAGGCGATTTGAATGGTCATAATCGTATGGCCTATTTTTCCTTATCTGGCGATATGTTTCCTCTGGCTGCCTTTCCGAATGCTAATGGCACAGACGGCCCTGCCATTACCTCTGATTTTTACCAAACCTGGGCACAAGCTTATGCGCCTGAAGATCCAAGTGTTGACCCCCGTTTTCACAAACAAAACGTAGGAAGATATACAAACCCGGCCGATACTTGTGTAGATGGTGCCACTTACGAAATCAATAGAGGAATACAAAGAGGTCAGCAATATGGGTTAGTAAAGAATGCCAGTGGTTTTGTTAAATGTGCCGGCGGCAAATTCCTGATCGGACCTTTGGTACATGCTACCAGAAACAAATTTAATCTACCTGTAAATCATACCGAAAGAGTTGATTTTACGCCTCAGGGAAGTGATTATCCAAGTGGATATCGGGTTGAAAAATACCAGTTCAGCAGAATTTCTGATTCTGGAAGAAATAAAGGTCAGGCAGATATTGTCATTTTACGTTTAGCCGATATTTATCTCATGCGTGCTGAAGCCAAATTGAGAAAAAGTAATGATGCCGCCGGTGCACTTGCCGATGTCAATTTAGTCCGGGCTTCCCGTACAGCCAGAAAAGCACCACCAGCATTACCAAATATGACGCTGGATTTACTTTTCCGCGAACGTGGCTTTGAATTCTACTGGGAAATGCTTCGTCGTACCGATATGATTCGCTTCGGAAAATATGAAGGTATATGGACAGAAAAAACCAATACCGATAAGAATAAACGTATTTTCCCCATTCCGCAAACGGCTATTGACGGGGCTTCGAATCTAAAGGATTACCTGAAGCAAAACCCCGGCTATTAATCGTTCCTTCTCTTTAATTAAAAAAAGCACTCGGGAACTGATTCCTGAGTGCTTTTTTATTTTTGTCCTTTACAGATAGACAGCTAATGCGCTCTATTTTGACTTGAATACAGGATGATTCTCATCACCTCCCGATTTCAAATAAGCTACTAAATCTCTTAACTCTTCGGCATTCAGGGAATTAACCAGTCCTGGAAGCATGGAAGATACACTGGAATAGTTTTTTGAAGATACATTTTTCTTTGGCACTTTAACCAGCACATCAGCTACGTAAGGATTTTGGGCAATATAATAGTTCTCTTCATCTTCATTTGTAATTTTACCTACCATACTTTTGCCATTCTTAAGTTGAAACTCCGTGGTCGCATATTGATCGGAGATGGTTTTGCTTGGCAGCAAAATAGCCTCCATGATATCTTTAGTACTAAATCGGGTTCCTATTTGGGTAAGGTCAGGACCTACATTCCCGCCATCTCCTTTAATTGAATGACATCGGATACAAGTAGTGGCAATATACATGGATTTCCCTGTTTTAAATGAACGATTTTTCAGTTCTGCAGCAAACAGCGTATCCATATCTTTTAACTGATAATTTTTACCAGGCCCTTTTGGATAATCCGATCTTTCCAGATCATTACCTGAATCAGTCAATAAATCACCGCCAGATAGTTCATCATAATATTCCCGTTTTCCCTTACTTACATTTTTCAAAGCAAAATTTCTTGCCTTATCAATAAAACCGATATAACTGTTTCCACCGCGATAAGAAAAAGCCTTGCGATACCATGCAAAGTATTTCTCCCTCATTTCAGGATTCCAGCCTTTCTCAGCTTTTGAAAGCATAATAGCAAGATAAGTCTGCTGAGGTTCAGGCATTTTCTCCAACATTCTGGCTATATCCAGTCCATACTGAGGATTCCTGAGAATAAGATCTTCAGAACTCATAGCCAGCTCATCATTGGGATTTTTTTGCTCTTTCTGCTCCATTAAAACCAGTGTTTTTGGCAAAACAGAAGGGGCTTCCAGGAAAACGAGTAATTTGCTGAGTGCCTTATTAAAGTCATTTGTATTTGCAGGGTACTGCGCATCAAATAAAGCTATTAACTTTTTCTTTTGGGCGGACGCTGGCATACCAAAACGAGAAAAAACCAATTCATAAGCCCTTAATACATCTAATTGTTGAGAAGCAGATAAGGAAGCATAATTAATTCCGTATAACGCATCAATTATCAATGCCTTATCTACTTCAGTAGTGGTTCTCACAAGACCAATCATAGCATTTGTCAAAGCTACTGCATTTTTTTCCTTGAGTGCTTTCTCTTTCCAAGCACTTAATGGCTGGTGTTCCAGTGCCATCCTGGCAGCATATCGGATATGTCTGTCTGCATGATTCAGATGAGGCCAAACCGTAGTAACAGCATCTGCATTAGGTTGTCCGTGAAAACTTTCCAATTTTCTCCGCAATTTGTTTTCTTCAGTCAATTGCGTCATTTCTCCGTCGGAAGTTGATTCATTTCCTTTATAATACACCCGATATAAGCTGGATTCCAACCGTCGGCCGCCTGTTAAAAAGTAAAGGGAACCGTCAGGGCCAATGGCTCCATCTGTAAGTGGAAGCGGAGCAGCAGATAAGAATTCCTCCTGAGTAGCCGTATAACTTGCACCTTTTGGCTTAAGATGAATGGCATGGACGATACCAAAACTCCAATCGAATGCCAACAAGGTTTGCTTATATTTTGTAGGAAATTTAGCCTCCTTAAGATACATTAAATTGGTCGGTGACCCTTGCCCGATATTGATAACCGGCGGAAGATTATCGGGAAAAGCAGGACTCCATTTACCATTTCCCGTTCTCCAACCAAATTCAGAACCACTTGTCGCATGACAAATACGGGTGGGGCGATACCAGGGAAGACCAAAATCCCATTCCATATCTGCATCATAAACAAAAAGATCTCCCACATCATTAAAAGCCAGATCGAATGGATTTCTGTAACCTGCTGAAATCAATTCCCATTTTTTACCTTCTGGATCTACATTGGCAACCCAGCCTCCAGGTTCTTTTCTGTCATTGGCGTGGCCTCTTGGATCTTTGATTTCCGGAAACAGATTATCATATTTCCATGTTTTTGGAAGTCTGTAACTATCCATTTCAGGAAGATCAGTGTAATTTCCACAAATGACAAACAAAGATTTTTTATCAGGTGATAACTTAATGCTATGCGGTCCGTGTTCCCCCTCACCAACCAGGGTTTTAAGCAGGGTCAGTTTATCATACTGGTCATCACCATCGGTGTCCTGCAATCTGTAAAAACCACTTGTTTTTGGCAAATTCTTACTTGACCGGTTATTCACCATGACATACAGACTATTGAAAGCATACAATAAGCCATGAGCAGCACCGAAATTCAAGGTGTCATTTTCGATCCAGATTTTTTCAATTTTATTGGTATCCATTTTTTCACCAATCCGTGGAATGGTTAAGCGGTAAATACCTCCGTATTGATCAGAAGCAAGCATTCTTCCCTTATCATCAAAGCACATGGACACCCAGGATCCTTTGTTATTTTCAGAGGGACTATACAAATGTTCCGCGGCAAATCCCTCAGGCACTTTAATATGTACAACTTCTGAGTCTTCTGAAGTGTTCACATATTTGAATACGGTATAGGAACTGGCCGCCAATAAAATAAGCGTTAAAGAAACATACAAGCTAAATCTACCAAAACGATTCATATCCAGATTTTAAGGTTCTTAATAGGTTTAATTCACTAAGCTACAAATTTTATCCTTTAAAACAGAAAAGAATTTTTATCCCTTTTCTTTATTTAGCTATTTTCAACCCCTAATTTATGAGAAAATGAAATTGATAGAAATTAAGGCACGATGCTCGAATCCATCAAAAGTTAGACAACTGCTTCTTCAACAACCCAACATACAGTTTATCGGTGTCGATGCACAAGTGGATACTTATTTCAATATACCCACCGGACGTTTGAAATTGAGGGAAGGAAATATTGAAAACAGTTTGATATATTACGACCGGGAAAATAAAAAGGATGCCAAAAAATCAGATGTGACCTTATACAAGCCTGCTGATGTGGCTGCTTTAAAAGAAGTTTTAGTCGCCGCACTGCCTGCATTGATTGTTGTTGAAAAGAAAAGAGAAATTTACTTTATCCATCATATTAAGTTTCATATTGACACGCTGTCAGCGCTGGGCAGTTTTATTGAAATAGAGGTTATAGATACTGATGACAATATGGATATGGACAAAATGAAGGCGCAATGCCAATTTTACATGGACTTACTCGACGTACAACAGGACGATTTGATTGAGCATTCCTATAGTGACATGTTACAAATCCCGTGAATGAAATAATATGAAAGCAAATGCTGATTTCTCTGTCCATGAGGTGGCGAATACCTTTTTATGTTTTCCTGCAGAGGAGAAGATTCCTGCCTTAGGAAATGGACATATCAATGATACTTTTCTGGCCACTGACAAAAATGACGGTTCCAGGATTGTTTTGCAAAGGATTAATACCCATGTTTTTAGGGAGCCCCGTAAAGTTGTGGATAATCACCTGACTATATATGATCATTTGAATCGTCAATCTTCTGATTTAAAATTACTGCAACCTGTTAAAAGTAAGTCAGGTGACTATTTATATACAGACCGACATCAAAATGCCTGGAGAGCTGTATCTTATATACCCGATACTTTTGCTATTGAGTCAGCTAATAATGCAGATATTATCTATCCTGCTGCAAAAATCCTGGGTATGTACCTCTGCGAATTATCCACCCTATCTGCAAAAAAACTACACGATACTATTCCAAACTTCCATAACAGCATTTTAAGGACCCGGGCCTTTTCCTATGCTGTCAAATGGGGCATACCTGAACGCATTAAAATAGCAGCAAAAGAAATTCACCTGGTCAGGGAACAACAACCCGTCTTTATCAAAATCACCAGATTATCCCTTCCTGTCAGAGCCGTTCACAATGATGCAAAAATAGGAAATATCCTTTTTGATAAAAATAGTGGGCAGGCATGTTCGGTCATTGACTGGGACACCACCATGGGTGGATCTGTCTTAAGTGATTTTGGCGATATGGTAAGAACTATTTCCACCACTACCGCCGAGGATGATCCTGATCTATCAGCAGTACATGTTGATTTTCAGCGTTTCGAAGCGCTTACCACAGGATGGTTAGACAGCGTGGGAGCCATTTTAACCCGGGTAGAGAGGGAAAATTTACTTTTGGGAGCCCATTGGTTAATCCTGGAACAAGCCATCCGATTTTTAGGTGACTATCTGATGGGCGACAAATATTATAAGATAAAATACCCGGAACATAACCTGGTCAGGGCAAAAAACCAATTGAAACTATTTCATTCTTTGGTTGAACAGGAAGCTGCACTTCAAAAATTAATTTTATAAATTCAGCCAATAGGTAAATTTTGCAACCAGGGCCCTGTTCTTTTTAGTTCCATAAAAGGTATCATAATTATCGGTATAAACCAGGAACAAATCAGAAACCGGTGCAAAACGCCATTGTAAACGGGCATTTACATTTAAGTTTTCAACCTGATTATTATACTGAATAAAGGTAGTCAGAAATAACGTTTTTGTAAATGTAAAATCAATTCTTGGACCAACCAGCAATAATTTTGCGGAAGCATAAGGTTCCGGAAGTTTTATGTCACTATAATTGAAGGACATTTCAATGGATCCGTAAGGTTGGTAGCGCCAAACCACACCGCCGGAAATTCCTGCAATATTACCATTGAAATACTGACCAAAAAATGGTTCCAGCCTGTAATTGATGGCTTTTCTCTGGTCTGACCAGATGAAAGCCGTTAAAAAGGTATTCCTGAACTGCGAGCCCGCCGGAAGGGCCTTTGAATTGGTACGGGATGGATCGAATTCGTCAAATAAATAAACAAAGGCATTATTAAGCTCTATGTTAAAGAAACCGGAATTTTTAAGCTGTCCATCCCAAACCAATGAAAATTCCTGATCTGTCCGTCCGTCTTCCGGTTGCCAGGTTTGTCCGCTCTTCACACCAAAGGAATACTGATTGAAAGGTCCATTTTTAGGATAAAAAAACCGGCTGGCCTCCCCTGATAAAGAGAAAAAATTATTCCTTGGTACAAAACCTACTGCGGGCGCATATTCTGACTTTATCCATTGATGCTGATAGGTAAAATTCCACTTGCGATTCTGGTAAACCAGCGAACTTCCATGAGCAAAACGGTCAGACATTTTACCATTCTTATCGGAATTAAACATCTGATGATAAAAGGTACGGCCATTCCATCGGTTATCGGAGGAGGCCAGATTATAATCGACACCTACAACTCTGTTAAATCTTTCCGGATCAACAGGTTCAAAGGTAAGGTCAGAGGTAAAATTTTCTTTATCAACAAAAATGAAACCTATATTTGATCGGGAAAATAACTTGCGTTGTATAGCTCCCACCGTATAATTCGCTCCTGCCAGTCTATTTTCCGGATCAGCCTGAGTATGCATATTCAACAACCCAACTCTCCAGTTATTATCCAGTTTTCCACTCAATCTGGCACCATAAAGGATAGGCACCTGATAATTATTACCATTGGCGTCCCTGGCAATTCCGATTCTCCGGGAGAAAAAAGGATTACTTCGCTGATCCCCAAATCCAGAAAAGAGATCAGCATTTTCCAGAAAAAACTGTCTTCTCTCCGGGAAAAAGATTTCAAATCGATCTAAATTAATAACCTGCCTGTCAACTTCTACCTGACTGAAATCGGGATTAACTGTTAAATCGAGGTTTAATGAAGGCGATAGCCCGATTTTAGCATCTCCTCCTATACCAAAAGTATTGTTTGCTGGTGAATTAGCTATGAAATCTTTCGTACTGCCCCCTGAAATATAAGGGATAACGGTAAAAGCTGATCCTGTCTTTTCAATGGGCTTCTCAAATTCAATTTTACTCATGAATGCCAGACTCATAGGAAGTTGATTTTGAGGAATATGATTCCAGGTTGACTGGGTATTGGTTTGGGTATCAAAACGGTAGGCATTGAAATTCCAGGAACTTGAATTTTCCTTAAACCTTAGGGCTGCAAAAGGTATAACTATTTCAGCTGACCAGTAATTTTCCCCGATATAGGAGACCCCGTTCCATTTATTATCCCAGTTTTCATTAAAATCTGACCTTTCCCTGCCTCCGTTGGCTATAACGGCCTCTCTCATAACACCTAAAGGATTGATACCAAATACAAAGGCATTGGTTCTGTCATTGTAGGAATCAAAAACAAACGTCACGTTGTCATTACCGCCTGCCCGGAAATCGCGCTTCAATGAAGGGATTATGTATTTATTCCCTTTTGAATGACAAATGGCAGCAACATATAAATTATATTTATCATAAGTCATGTAAATCTCTGTTTGAACAGGATTTAGAATACTGTCTGAGGGGAAAAGCTGCCAGAAATCTGTAGCACCCCTACCTTTTTTCCAGCATACTTCTACTACTTTTCCATCTATGACAGGCTTTTCATCTGTAAAAGTAACGACCATATTTGGTTGTTCCTTATAGGTAACACCGGGAGTCTGCGCCTGTAATGTGCAAACCCATGTAAATATCAAGCAGGAGCAGAGCGCAGGTAAAAATTTATGTTTCATATTTGAAATTTCAGAAAAGTAGTCGGCAAAAATACAATCAAAAAAGGTAATAGTATAAAAAGTATCCTAATATTCCTAAATAGTATTAATTTTAAACGATTCCTGGAAAGTCCATTTTTTGATAAAAATCTGATGAGATGAGAAAAATATTTTACCTCCTTACCCTCTGTTTATTTATTTCCAAAATCTCCTTCAGTCAGGGAAAACCTCCCTATTTTTCTATTACCTACAAAGGGAATAATGAAAAACTGGATGGCAGATTATTAATTATGCTATCGAAAAATGATAAAGCCGAACCCCGTTTTCAAATTGTTGATGGCCCTGAATCTCAATTGGTATTTGGTATTGATGTTGCAGAATGGCAGGCGGGAAAGCCTGTCCTTGCAGATGGCTCCAATGCTTTTGGTTATCCTGTAGAAAGTTTATCTGATGTGCCTGCAGGAACATATTATGTTCAGGCACTTTTACATAAATATGAAACCTTTAAAAAAGCGGACGGTCATATTGTAAAGTTACCAATGGATCGTGGAGAAGGTCAGCAATGGAATCTGGCACCTGGAAACCTGTATTCAACGCCACAAAAAATTAATTTCAATCCGAAAAGTGCTCAAATAATTCCACTCTCATTAGATAAGATCATTCCACCCATCAAAGAACCGGAAGATACCAGATATGTGAAGCATGTAAAGATAAAAAGTGAACTGCTATCTACATTCTGGGGCAGAGATATGTATCTGGGTGCCCATGTCCTTTTGCCCGAAGGCTGGGAAAAACATCCAGAGACAAAATATCCGCTGGCCATTTACCACGGTCATTTTCCTGCTGATTTTGGCGGATTCAGAACAACACCTCCCGATACTACCATTCCCTGTGAATATTCAGCCCGATTTGGTGTTGACTGTTATAACAGGATTGTTCAGAAGGAAGCCTATGATTTTTATAAAATTTGGACAGGTCCAGGTTTTCCCAGAGTTATCGCAATTGAAATACAGCATGCGAATCCTTTTTATGACGATTCCTACGCCGTTAATTCTGAAAATCTTGGTCCCTATGGCGATGCCATCACCTATGAGCTAATACCTCATATTGAAAAGTTATTTCGTGGTATTGGCGAGGGGTGGGCTCGTTTCACTTATGGCGGATCGACCGGAGGCTGGGAAGCACTGGCTGTTCAGGTTAAATATCCGAAAGAATATAATGGTTGTTACGCCGCTTGTCCCGATCCCATCGATTTCAGAGCCAATACCGTTTTTAATTTGTATGAAGATAAAAATGCCTATTTCATTGAATCGGATTTTAAACGAACTCCCCGTCCGGCACACAGGGATTCTTTAGGTCGCATTTCAGCTACCATACAGGAAGCTAATCACAGGGAACTGGCCCTTGGCACAAAGACCCGATCCGGTCAACAGTGGGATATATGGGAGGCCGTTTATTCTCCCGTTGGAGAAGATGGGTACCCAATGAGAATATGGGATAAATACAGCGGTGAGATTTTTCCTGAAGTTGCCCGATACTGGAAGGAAAATTATGATTTATCGTACATACTAAAACGTGACTGGTCTAAACATGGAAAGGACTGGAAAGGTAAAATCTACATTTATTGTGGAGATATGGATAATTTTTATCTGAATAATGCGGTTTATTTTACAGAACAAATGTTGGAAGAAACCAAAGAACCCTATTACGACGGAGAAGTGGACTATGGTGATCGGGCTGAACATTGCTGGAATGGAGATCATACCCAGCCAAATTATATCTCCCGCCTGCGCTACCACCGGATGTTTATCCCAAAATGGACTGACAGAATACTGAAATCAGCTCCAAAAGGGGTCGATTTAAAATCATGGCGCTATTAATATGATAACACCCATTTTTGATAATCATGGAAGAATAATCACTTATGCGCGGATGGCCGTTACAGACCGATGTAACCTGAGGTGCTTTTATTGTATGCCAGAGGAGGGTATTGACTATGTACCCAAAAAAGAATTATTGCAATTTGAAGAACTGGGAAGACTAACAAAAATCCTGACGGAGCTGGGTATTTCCAAATTAAGAATTACCGGTGGAGAACCTTTTGTTAGAAAGGATATCATGAAATTCATTGAAAGTATCCACCAATTACCCCATTTGAAAGAAATCCATATAACGACCAACGGAACACATACTGCAGATATTATTCCGGAGCTCAAACGTCTGGGCATAAAATCTGTAAATTTATCCCTGGATACCCTGGATGCCACCCGTTTTTTTGAAATTACGCGTCGGGATTTGTTCTCAACGGTATTTAATACCCTGGAATCATTGATACACCATCATATACCTACAAAAATAAATGCGGTAGTTATGGCTGGTAAAAACATCGATGATCTGATTCCACTTTGTGAACTGACAAAAAACACCCCTGTTAGTGTGCGGTTCATTGAAGAAATGCCATTTAATGGCACAGGTAGTCATTATGAGCATCTTCAATGGAATCATCATAACATCTTATCATACCTGAAAAATGAGTATCCTGAACTAAGGAAAGAGGAAGACCCTAAATATACGACTTCCAGCAACTACAAGATTCCTGGTTACAAAGGTAATATTGGCATCATTGCTGCTTACAGCAGAACCTTTTGTGGTACCTGCAACAGAATAAGAATTACCCCTACAGGCATCTTAAAAACATGCTTGTATGATCATGGGGTATTTAATCTTCGGGATTTAATGCGAAATGAGGCTACAGACGAACAAATTAAAAGTGCGCTAATACAAAGTTTTTCTCACAGAGCTAAGGATGGCTGGGAGGCAGAAAAAAATAGAGCCACTTTTTTTCCCGCCTCTGAATCTATGTCAACCATCGGTGGTTAAAATGAGGTTATTTTTACGCGCAAAAAATTTCAGTTACATAAAATGACAAAAGTAAATAAGGAAAAAGGACCTGGTCTGGGTAAAATTAAAAAATCGGCCGTTGGTTTACCTGCCATTCTTTCTACATTAAATATGGGTCTTTTTGATATGGGTCCGGGAAAATCAACCCGTGTCATGCGAAAAATAAATCAATTTGATGGATTCGATTGTCCGGGATGTGCCTGGCCCGACCCAGATGATGAAAGGACGCCTTTTGGAGAGTATTGCGAAAATGGTATAAAGGCCATCGCTACAGAAGTTGATGGCAACATTATAAATGCCCGTTTCTTCAAAAATAATAGTATTGAAGATTTAAAGAAGAAAACGGAAATGGAGCTTGGTAAATCAGGAAGGATAGCCGAACCCATGGTTAAGCTGCCCGGTGCCACGCATTACACCCCTATTGAATGGGAAGAGGCCTTTCATCTTATTGCCAACCATTTAAATGCCCTTTCTTCGCCTGATGAGGCTGTTTTCTATACGTCAGGAAGAACAAGCAATGAAGCAGCCTTCATGTATCAATGGTTCGCCAGAGAATTCGGAACGAATAACCTGCCCGATTGCTCTCATCTTTGTCATGAATCCTCTGCCAAAGCTATGATGAAAACGGTTGGCGTTTCCAAAGGGAGCGTTACGCTGAATGATTTTGAAAAAACAGATCTGGTTATCATTTTAGGTCAAAATCCGGGGAGTAATCACCCGAGAATGCTAACTTCTCTGGAAAAATGTAAAAAGAACGGTGGCAAAATAATCAGTATAAATCCGATTCCTGAAGCAGGACTCTCCTCATTTAAAAATCCAAAAAATTTGTTTAAGGTATTTGGTAAAGGAACCATTCTGAGCGATTTATATTTGCCCGTTACTATTAACGGAGATATTCCCCTGCTGAAAGCTATCCTTCAGCTCCTGTTTTATGAAGAAAGAAAAAGGCCTGATTCTGCTTTTGATATTCCTTTCATCTACGAGCATACGGAAGGTTATGAGGCCTTTGCCAGTCATTTATTACAGCAGGATTTTAATAATCTTGCCGATGCTTCAGGTGTAGAAAGAGGCTTGATTAAACAAGCAGTGGAAATGATTCGCGTCTCGAAAAAGATGATTATCTGCTGGTCTATGGGGTTAACCCAACATGAAAATGCCGTTGAAAATATTCAGGAGGTTATTAATTTGCTTTTGGTGAAAGGCGCTTTCGGCAAAGAGGGTTCCGGGCCATGCCCCGTTCGCGGACATAGCAATGTGCAGGGAGACAGAACTATGGGTATTACTGAGGCACCCACTGAAACTTTCCTCAAAAATTTAAAAGAAATATCAGGTTTTACGCCTCCCGAAAAACCAGGTTATACAGTTGTTGAAGCTATAAAAGCTATGGAGAGCGGAAAAGCCAGGGTTTTCATTAGCTTAGGGGGAAATCTGGCAAGTGCAGCACCCGACGCTTCTTTTACTGCGAAGGCACTTCAAAAATGCGCTCTGACCGTTCAGATCTCTACGAAACTTAACAGAAGTCATCTGGAAACAGGTGAAACTGCCCTTATTCTTCCTTGCCTGGCTCGTTCAGAAAAAGACATTTCCAATGGAAATGTGCAGCTGGTAAGTACAGAAAATGCAATGGGTATCGTTCAATCCTCAAAGGGTGTTTTACCACCCTGTTCTCCATATCTTAAAAGTGAATCCGCGATTGTAGCAGGTATGGCACAGCATACCCTCCCGTCCTCAAAAACGTTATGGAAATCCTGGGCATCCAATTATGATGAAGTCAGAGAAGTCATTGAAAAAGTAATACCTGGTTTTCAAGACTTTAATACCCGGTTACGAAAAAAGGGAGGCTTTGTCTTACCAAATTCCTTAAGAGAAAATACTTTTCCCACTCCTTCGGGTAAAGCTCAGTTTACAATTAACGAAGTACCTGATCTTTCCTTACCCGCCGGAACATTCCGAATGATGACCATTCGAAGTCATGATCAATTTAACACCTCTGTTTATGGATTGATAGATCGTTACAGAGGTATTAAAAATGACCGGAAAATAGTCATGATGAATAAAAAGGATATGGAAACCTTAGGTTTGAAACCAAAACAAAAAGTAGATCTTTCCAACCCCTTATCACCTGATACCCTTCGTTTGACAGCATTTAGCGTTGTGCCTTATCCTATTCCAACGGGTTGTATTGCGACCTATTTTCCCGAGGCTAACGCCCTTATTTCAATCAGGAAAACAGCAAAAAACAGTCAGACGCCGGTTTATAAATCATCCATTATTACCGTTTCACCTACTATATGATTACTGTATCAGAGGCTATGCAGCTTATAATGGCCAATAAACTGGATTTAAAAAGCACCGAAGTATCATTAACTGAAGCGCTGGGTAGGGTTCTTTATGAAAATATTGAGGCTGACAGGCCATTTCCACCTTTCAACAGGGTGACAATGGATGGAATAGCCCTGAATTTTAATTCCTTTGCGAATGGAATCACCCGATTTCCTATTGAAAAAATTCAAGCTGCAGGGGATAAACCTTATCGGTTAATAAATGATAAACATTGTGTAGAAGTTATGACGGGTGCCGTTTTGCCCGAACTGACAGATGTAGTTATACGCATCGAAGATCTTACCATTTCCGATGGCATGGCCAATATCAATATCAACGGGATAGAAAAATTTCAGCATATTCATCGTTGTGGTGCTGATAAAGCCGCTGGATCCGTTTTAATGAAAAAAGGGGACCTGATTGGGCCTGTTGAACTGAGTGTTGCCGCTTCTGTTGGAAAATCCAGGCTTAAAGTAGCTATGTATCCAGCAACAGTTATTGTCTCTACCGGAGATGAACTGGTTCCCGTGTCAAGCACCCCTGCATTTCATCAAATCAGAATTTCAAATAGCTACGCCATTTACAGTTTTTTGAAAAAATGGGGCATCTCCGCTGAAATGATTCATTTACCTGATAATGAAACATATATTCAGGAAAAAATTAAAGAATTACTCCATACTTACGACCTGATTGTTATCAGCGGAGGAGTATCAGCAGGGAAATTCGACTTTATCCCGAAGGCATTAAAAGAAGGAGGCATACATTCATTTTTTCATAAGGTTTCTCAACGGCCCGGAAAACCCTTCTTTTTTGGATCCAATGAAAAAAACCGGGTTTTTGCTCTGCCTGGCAACCCCGTTTCTACCCTCCTTTGTGTTACTCGATATCTGATCCCCTGGTTAAAAGAAAGCCTGGATTTAGCATATACTGACCAACCCATGGTTAAGCTAATGAAGCCTATTGTTTTTAACGCCCCTTTGACTTTTTTCGTTCCTGTAAAAATAACCCCTAACCCGGAAACACATCTTTCAGAGGCATTTCCATTACCCGGAAATGGTTCAGGCGATTTTGCCAATTTACTGGATGCAGACGGATTTATTGAATTACCCGATAATGAAAATGAATTTCAAGCCGGGCAATTCTTCCCTTTCTGGCCAATTAAATAACCTTTTTAATTATTTCAATCATGTCTTTTTCCCATCTCGACAATGATGATAATCCAAATATGGTTGATGTGAGTGACAAAACCGTTACCCAACGGGAAGCTGTCGCCAGAGCAAAAATGTATGTCCCACCCAATATTATGCCTTTTCTCATTGAAAATAATTTTAAAACCAAAAAAGGGGCAGTCTTTCAAACCGCTATTCTGGCGGGTATCATGGGCGTTAAAAAAACAGCAGACCTGATTCCCTTATGTCACACACTGCCTGTAGAAAAGTGTGATGTGAATATTTATGTGCATGGAGAAAATGAAATTTGGATTGACTGTACTGTCAAGGTAACAAGTAAAACAGGCGTGGAAATGGAGGCACTTACAGGGGCAAGTATTGCTGCACTAACCATTTATGATATGTGTAAAGCACTTTCTCAGGAGATGATGATTAAAGAAATTAGCCTGATTTCAAAACTTGGTGGCAAATCCTCTTATTTTTCAAACCAGGGTTAAATGAAATATCCTCTTTATGGTTTGGTACTTGCAGGTGGGAATAGTTCCAGAATGGGCATGGATAAAGGTATCATATCTTATGCTGGGTTGGAACACCGCATCTATTTAGCAAAAATGATTCGCCCTTTTTGCCAGAAAGCATATATTTCCTGCCAGCAAGCTCAATTATCAGATAACCTGAATAGATGTAATCCGTTAGTTGATAGTGTCCCATCCAAAGGACCTATGAGTGGCTTACTTTCTGCCTTTTTAAAGCATCCGGATGCTGCCTGGCTGGTGGTTCCCTGCGATTTACCTCTGTTTTCATCAAAAAATATAACCCAGCTGATGAATGAAAGAGAACCACAGGGCATTGCTACCGTTTTTAAATCAGCTGCAACTGATTCTCCGGAACCATTGATTGGTATCTGGGAGCCTGCGGCATTTCCCCTCATTGAACAGCAATTCAAGAAAGAAAATTATAGCCTGTTAAGCATATTAAATAATAATCAAATATGTTTAGTAACAGCTCTGGAACCTGAAGGATTGACGAATGTGAATACACCGGATGAAAAAAGAGCATTATCCTTATGACAACCTTCTGTACAATTCCGACAGATATCGATTTTTTTCCTGTTATTAACCAATTGACTTCTAAAGGAGTGTAAAGTGTTCATCGACCATATTTCCCTGAAGGAATGTTTATTCAGATTGCCCATTACATAAGTGGCATCCTTATCAAAGCAACAGGGAACCACCAGACCATTCCAGGTAATTACGGCACCGTGCCATAATTTCCAACATTGATTTTTCAATTTGTTTTTAATTTCAAATTTGCCTGAACTTATTTCTTTATAACGGGAAAAGCGGGATATAGAGGGGATTAGTGGATTCCCATTTTCAAAATCATTTACCTGAGCTGACTTGAAAAGCACGCCATCCACTTCCATTGATTTAGCGAGTACCCTCACCTCTTCCATTTGGTGTTCATTAGGTTTTACCACCAGAAATTGAAAAAAAATCTCCGGGTGGCTTACGCCAATTGATTTTCTGGCAGCCACCATATTTTTGGTTCCTTCTAGAACATTTGCCAGTTTACCTTCCTTTCGGTATTGCTCATAAACTTCCTGGGTTGTACCATCTATAGATATTATCAATCGGTCCAAACCGGAGAGAACTGTTTTTATTGCTACTTCGGGCGACAAAAAATGAGCATTTGTTGAGGTAATCGTAAATATTTTCTTTTTATGGGCATAAGCTACCATTTCCAGGAAATGGGGGTTGAGGAAAGGTTCACCCTGAAAATAAAAAATAAGGAAAGACAAATCCTTATACACCTGGTCTATTGTTTTTCTGAAAAAATCAATTTTCAGTGATCCTGTTTCCCTGGTAAATTGTCTGAGACCGCTGGGGCATTCCGGACAACGCAAATTACAGGCAGTTGTAGGTTCAATAGATAATGAAACAACTTTTCCCCAGTGAATGGGCTTCTTCAGACGTATGGTAAGCTGGTAGGACATCCAGACAATAAAAAGATTAGCAGCCTTTCTCAAAGTGAACTTGCGCAGAAAGTGAAAGGCAAAAAGAATCTTTTTCATGAATGAATCCATTTAATTTTCCAGCACCGTGAACTCAACCCTCCGATTGAATGCATGTTCCGATTCAGGACAAGTTACTCCGTCCGAGCATCGATTTCTTGGCTGAGATTCACCATATCCAAACACCTTTAACTGTAATTCTGCAACTCCCTGAAGGACTAAAAATTGCTGAATTGCTGTTGCTCTTCTTAACGAAAGCCCCTTGTTGTATGTCATGGATCCTCTTGAGTCAGTATGTGCAGAAATTTTGATTCTCATGGAAGGATTTGATTTAAGCGCGATTGCCAGCTCCTTTAACTTTTCCTTTTGATTAGCGGGAACCTGATAATCATTATACGGATAATAAAGGTTATCCAATGTAAATGATTTTGGTAAGACAACGACTGGCGCAGGTTCAGGTAAGACGGGCAACTCAACGGTTGGTGCAACTGAAGACAGCGCATCAAGAAGAATAAAGATGGTACGAGGTTCCTGACCTAACGTTTGTTTCTCCAATAAAATTTCCTGCGTTCTGTAGCCTGCTTTTTGAATTTTCAACCATCTGTCTTCATCAAAAAAGGGTTGAAATTGAATGATTCCGTTGCTATTTGAGGTATAAATCTGATCCCATTTGTCCATATTCTCCACATTTAAGAAATTAACCTGAACTTCTTCTACAGGAGAACCCAGCCGTTGATCAAAAAACTGTAATTGAGGAACAGCTGGTTTTTTCTGAAGTAAAACGCCTGTCAATGGAAATTCACTTTCAAAGGCATAAATATCATCTTTACCCTTGCCGCCTGACCTGTTTGATGAAAAAAAACCGGCAGTATAATCCTTTAAGGTAATGCCAAAATCATCAAAAGTAGAATTTATAGGTGCGCCAAGATTAAGTAAGGCGCCCCAGCGATTACTGCTGATATCAATCATAAACAAGTCAATCGCACCTAAACCTTTGTGCCCGTTCGACGCGAAAAAAAGCACCCCGTTTGGGGGCATATATGGAAATCCCTCATTCCCGGTGGAATTGATTTCTGGTCCCATATTTATAGGTTCTGACCAGTTATCTCCTTCTTTTTCAGCAAAATAAATATCGTATCCACCATATCCCCCCGGTTTATTGGATGCAAAATAAAGTTTTTCTCCATCGGGACTGATAGCAGGGTGCATATAAGAGTCATTCCCTTTATTGAAAGAAAGGGGTTTCACATTTACCCAATTCGTCCCATCGAAAGTAGCCTCATAAATCTGAAGTTGAATTTTTCCTTCTTCATCTAAAACTGGAGCACCATTCCATTGATTACTTCTGGTAAAGAATATTTTTTTTCCATCTGTTGAAAAACTACAGGGCCCCTCATGTAAAGGTGTATTTATATCAATAGAAAAATTTTTGGGCTTTCCGGCAGGTAATCCCTTTTTTAAAGGGGTCATTAACAAATCGTAGTAAGCTTCATTTGAAACAGGATCTGGTAATCCCATTTTCAGCTGGGATGAAACAAATAGTAATTTCCCCTGAATAAGAACCGGCGAAAATTCCCTCTCTTCAGAGTTTATACTTTGAATTGGAAAAATACGCATTTTATTTTCCACATATTCAGTCTGGCTGAATCCTGGCATTCCGGTAAAAAGCAATAAAATTAAACAGGAAAAATTGAAAGGGCGTTGGCTCATAAGGATGCTGGTATTATTTCCAGATTAATAAAAACGGGGGGTGACAGCTTCCGCATTTTCTCCCTTTTTTGATGCTAAAAAGTACCGAATGATTACTTCAGCAGTTCCATTATTATATTTTTGAATTTCCGAAAAAGAGGCTTCAAATGCCATACCCAGGTGCAAATGCTCGCCTAATTGCAAACCAGATGCCAGGATAGCGGTTTCACTTCCAATACGGTAACTAATCCCTCCGGAAATCTTCCTCCTGAATATTGCCGATATATTAAGGTCTGCATCAAAAGGGGCATTTGGCAAATACCTCCATAATGTCTGTGGATTTAACTCCCAGGTCTCCCCTAACGGAATAACAACACCAGCCATAAAATAATAGTGTTGGGTTTCTCTGGTTATCCATTGTCCCTTATCAGAAAAATCAATGTTTGACCTCAATAATCTTGGAACAGAAATACCTGCGTATGCTTTTTTTGTCTCATAGTAAATACCTGCGCCAAAATTCGGAACATATTTGGACTGTAATCCGACAGGAATGGATTCATCCTGTTCAATGGGTTGTGTTCCAGTGACTAATCCAAAATTTTGTTGCATGAAACGAACCGACGTCTGGAGCCCCAGACTCAGAAACCCCCTCGGTACAGGAATCCGGTAAGCGTAAGAGCCATCTAACCCGGTAATACGGGTAATCCCAATGGTATGCCTGTAAATATTTCCGCCAATCCCTACCCGGTTATTCAAAAGTGGCATAGAAAATAAGAGCGATTGCCATTTAGGTGCACCGCTCAATCCAATCCATTGATTCCTGACTAATCCGGTAATATTTATACCCTGACTACTGCCGGTTTGCGCCGGATTAATAGCCTGTTTATAGTACATAAATTGGGCAAAAGCATCTTCCTGTTGCGCATAAAGCGCCTCTGTTTGCGAAAAAAGCAGAAATATGAAAATGAAAAAATGGAATGGAAATTTATTCATGATTTTTGCTTTAATATTGAATAATTAAAAAAGAAGATTGAGGTTTTTCTCCATTTCCAAAGTCAACCACAAAAAAGTAGGTTCCTCCCGGAAGCGCTGCCTCCGAATATTTACCACCCCAATCATTTTGATACGGACCCTGGGACTGATAGACGATATCGCCTCTTCTATTAAATATAGTAACTTTATTATCAGGAAATTTATCGCCAAATAAACAAGGTATGGCAAATACATCATTAACGCCATCCCCATTGGGTGTAATGATTGATGGTGCAAGACATGACTTGTTATCTCCGATTTCAATAAACACTTCCCCGGTACTGCAACCACAATCATTATTACAAACCTGGTAAATCAACAATTCATCACCTTTAAAAAGAGCATTAGGTTTATATTCCAATATCCCGGATGTATTGATTTTTGCCTCTCCGCGAAAAGGCTTATTCAGTAAAAGATATGTTAACCGATCCTCTTTATTTGCTGTGATGGACAGGGGAGCATTTAAAAATGTATTGAAGCCCATGGTAAAGGTATCTCTCTTCAATTGTGGCGGGGTCAGCACTCTGATGCTCACCGAATCTCTGGATAACGAACCACAAATACCTTCATCTACTTCCCAGATGAAAGTATGAAAGCCAGCTGTTAATCCCGTTACAAAAGCTGAGGCAGAAGCTATCTCCGAAAATCTGACTCCCTGGCTGCTTGTTTTCCAGCGGGCAACACTACCTTCATTGACCGGTTCTGCGTCCAGTTGAATTTTTCCATCCTTCAGACAAACTGATTTATCAATGCCCGCAAATGGGTTTTTTTGAGAAAGAACGATTTCCACTTCATCGGATGAAACACCACATTCTCCTGAAACGGTCCAGGTAAAGGCATATTTATTCCCGGTTCTTAAACCTGAAACACCTGAATTTACTTTTTCTGGTGAAAGAATTTTCACACCGGAAGCTTCCTGAACTATTGATTGTGTCCATTTACCTTTCAGCTGATTTATCTCTTTTGCATTTAAAGTAAGTGAGGCAGCATCACAAATTTTCATATCTGGTCCGGCATAAGATTCACTTTGAGGTTTAATGGTAACCGTGAGGGTATCTTCTGAAAATTGGGAGCAGGCACCGGCAGAAAGGGAATAAATAAAGGAATAATTCTCACCCGGCCTTGTACCTTCTACGGAGGCCCTTGATTTATTCGCATCTCTGATATCCACTATCGAATTATCACTTGACTTCCATTGGCGCCATTTGCCTGTACTGAAAGAGGTGCCCTGAGCTTTAATAGGGATAGCAGTTGCTGCACAGATGGAAAAATCATTTTCCACCTCTGCGCGTTCATCTGGAATCGCAGAAATGGTTATCGGTGAAGATGCATTAGGCTCAGTGGCGCAATTAGTTCCCTTTTGTTTTACGGAAAAAACTACTGTTTTGCCAGTGTAAGGGGTTAGATTTTGAATAATAACCGACGATTGTCTTCCTGAATCAACGGGAATGCCATCAGCGTACCAGATATAGGTAGCTCCTTCTAAATAATTTGAGGGGTTAATTTTCAAAGAGATACTGGCCTGTTTATTCGTACAAATATCTCTGAGTGGTTCCAGGGTTGGTAAAACAGCTGCCGGGAGTACTGTAACGGGTATGACTACTGGCGATGTGGTGCAGCCGTTTAAATTCATAACCACCGTATAATTCCCTTCATTTTTATTTTTTTGTGTTTGGGAAATTTCAACACTGGCATTATTGGAAGTAAAATTATCAGGACCGGTCCATTTATAACCAGCGCCGTCAAATTGACTTGCATTTAAACGAAGAGGTGATCCCGCACAAACAGGAGAATTATGTGAAACTGTAAGCGTCGGTAATGGTTTGACCCTAAGGTTAGAAACAGGTGAGGTATCAGAATTACATCCATTATGACGGATAAAAACCCGATAATCCCCGGCATCCGGAAATGTCAGTTTTTCAATTTCCAGATTCGGTACTGTGGTTTCTACCGTCCGCCCATCGGGTAAAATCCAATGATAACTTACTGTACCAATACCTGAAAAAACAGAGGTGGACCAGACAAATTTGTTATTAAGACAACCATCCAGACCGGGTTCTCTGCTGACTGGTGCTGAAGGTTTTGGTGGTCTCTCCCCAAGTTTTACCTGGAAACTCCCTGTTTTGGACCGGCAATTATTTGCAGCTAATACATATAATTGATAGTTGCCATTTGCTGCAGCCCCTAATCCGGTAAGATTCAACTGACTATTTCGGCCAACAAAACCATTCGGACCCGACCAGAAATAGGAGTAAGTGCCATTATCCAATGGAAGCAAATTTGGTTTTAACGTTATGGCCGCATTACTACCCGAGCATGGATCTCCTGATATATCAAAAGAAGTGATGATTACAGATTGTTTGACAAATAGTTCTGACACCGATTCACCGCTACAACCTGCACTCGTTGTAAAACGTACCGTATATTTTCCTCTCTGTTCAAGTTCTATACTATCAATCAAAACATTTGAACCTGACCGTTGAAAATTTAATGGACCTCTCCACTGATAGGTTCCGTAAGACTGCGGTGAAGAAACCGATAATCTGACTGGTGATCCTGCACAAACTTCCTGGGCAGGAAGCACAATCTGTGGTTTTTCAAAAGGATTAATCACTATAGGAATAAAATCAGAAAAAACATCAGGACAAGACAAATGAGAGGCTTTTAACCGCCAGTCTCCTGAATATAAAGAACGGGCATCAGGCACCGTTAAGGTAGAAGAAGACACTTTCACTTCAGTCTTATCTGGTCGAATCCAGGTATATTCTCCCGGAAAAAAGGTACTTTGTAAAAACAAGGTATCTCCTGCACAGATGGGACTATTACTAATGACTGATGGCTTGGCCGGCACTTCTGAAACAGCCACTTTAACTACTGCTTCAGATGCGGTACATCCTGTTCTGCTGACAGTCAGCTTATAATTTCCTGCATTTTTCAAAGCCACATTAGTAATAGGTGACGGAATCCGAAGCGACGAACTAAATGCTTCTGGTCCCGTCCAAAGGTAAGTAATGCCTTCCCCCTGCACATCGGTGCCCAGATTCAACGAACCGCCAACACATAATTGCACGGAATCCTGTAAAGGTTTTGCAACAGGTTGTGCATATACTTTTATATTTCTGGTGACAGATGGTTCTGAGAAGCATCCGCTATTTTCAACCATCAGATAAAAGGATAGCGCGGTTTCCTGATGTTGAACCATATTATAAAGAGGTAAATCTGTAATAGCCTGCAAATTTCCCGTAGGGTAGGTGCCCTTATACCAGTGATATTTGATATTGGTACCTGTAGGATTAGCGCCCGATCTCATATTTATAGTAGCACCAGTACAATATACCTGCGGACCTTGAATAATAGCACGCGATGGTAAATCTGCTATGAATACATTGACAGTGCCACTTGCTTTACAACCCATTGTACCTGTCACCTCAACGGTATAATTACCACTATGAATGCCTCCGCTAAATGGTATCTTAGGATTTTGCAGGGTCGATGTAAATCCATTAGGACCTGTCCAGCGATATTGAAATACATTGCCAATGGCTTGAGAAGGTGGATTTGCATAAAGGAACAGCGTATCTCCACCACATATATTTACCTTATAATCGGGTTTTGGTATTTCCTTTTGTACTTTCACCACGGTATTACAGGTATTCTTATTCCCGGCCTGGTCATAAACAGTCAATATCAAAGGAACATCACCATTGGTCTGTAAACAGTTCAACTGAGTGATATTCAATTCTTTTCTTGAAATCGGGCAATTATCACTAAGACTTAAAATGACTTCATCTGGGGTAATAACAGGAAAAGTCAAATCACCTGGACTATATTTTTTTGTGACAGGCTGACATTGAATGACAGGAAATTGATCATCAATGGTGGTGATATTGAAGGTGCAAGTATCTGCATTTCCATTGGCATCACGCATTACATAATAAACCTGAGAAACACCAGGATTTAACTGAACCACCGGAACAGGTCTTTCCAGGTCAAATTTGGTATCAGGATATGTAGTTACTCCTCTGATATAAAAATATGGGTGTATCCGATTCACACTGAATTCAGCCAAAAAGAAAGATTTATTGTCAAACTTTGTGAAAATATCAACAGAATCACATGGGAATATTTGTCCGACAGGTTCAATTGAAAAAGATACCTTTCCATCATCAAGCCAGTTTTGGGCAACCTGCGGTGCAATCTTAAAAGATATATTCCTTCTGATATTACAACCCAACGGATGAGATGGAATCGTACCGATTAATTCATTTCGCTCACCCCGTATATTTAATCTGGTCAAAGACCCCGACATATTCAATCTGAAATCGAATGAAATAGTCGCACTATCCTGAATAGAAGTTGGTACTTCATTAAAAGAAACAGAAAAAGGTAGCAGGGCATTACTAAAAATTACCTTAGCGTAGCTGCTATCCAACGCATTTTTTTGCTGGTACAAATAATTTTGATTACAATTATCTGTTGTAATGGAAGGTCTGGGTAAAGGTACAGGCGCCTTGCATTCTGAAGTTGGAACAACTGCTGTCCTGTCGGCGCTGCAGGTGATTTCAGGTACGTAGAAATCCCTTACATGAATAAACCAGACACAGGCAGAGGTATTCCCGTCACAATCGGAAATCAGATAAGTGATTTTATGAAAACCTGCTGATAGCTGAATATTTTTTGCCTCATTCCCCTCCCAGCGCTGGGTATTTCCCTCGTTAATCTTCAAAAAAACCGAACCGGATGGACAAAATCCCTGCGTAATAGGATAAGGGAGAGATACCGGTGTTGTACAAGTACTGTTATATACGTTTATTATTCTGTCAGAAGGACAAAGAACTTTCAAAGAGGCGGTATTGGAAACCGTTAATTTTTGCGTATAGGTGGAAATAGAATTACAGCTTCCCCTGGCCGTCCATTTTCTGAAAATTAAATAAGAAGTGGAACAATTGGAAGAAAGGGATCCTGCAATACTATCCTGATAAGTCAAGGTTACTGTTTCACAATTTTCCAGCAAAACAGGCCTTCCGGTGGCAGACGGAAGTGTTGAAGAACCGCATGAAATAGTAATATCAGGTGCTTTTTTTAGGAATAAGGAACTTTCAGGCGGCGAAACAAGAATAACCAGTTTATAGGTTGTCTGTCTGTTGCATTTGTCCCTGGCTATCCAGGTACTTATAATTTTGCTGGCAAAAGAACAGGTAGAATCCCTGGTTATCACTTCATCATAAGAAACGGAAGCTAATTGACAAGATTCAAAGGAGACTGAGTTTCTGTCCGGCAATATATCAGCACAGGTCAGGCGCAACGTATCGGGAAATGGAGAAATAATCGCAGGGGGCAGTAAATTTTTCCTGATGAATAAAAATACATTTTTACCTGTTTGTCTGCCTTGAGCATCAAAATAGGTAAATGTATGCCGGATAGTATCCTCACAAGTCTGCATGTATGGATAACCATTGGGTAATGGAACAACAGATACAGAACCTCCGGCCTGCACCACCGGCACTTTATACTTGATACTTAAATTATCCAGCCAGTTTAAATAGGTGGCTTCACCAACAGTACAGTTAACTGTCACGGTATCTCCGACCGCTGCTTTACCCTCAAAAATGAAGATCAGTTGAAAGAGAATCATCAAGACAGGAATTCCTTTAACGAGGGAAGACCCGAACAATAAAATTGATCGGCTCATGAGCAAATAGGTTTTTGGAATGGTCTTTACAGAACCACTTGAAATTCAGAAAATGAAACACAAATTAACCTATTTTTTTCAACATTGGCAACGAAAAAAAAAACCTGGAATGCCTTCCTTTTAAATATTCAGTTCATCTGGCACATCACCAGCCACCTCAAGGCCTGCCATTTCGGCTTTATCCTGAAACAAACATTTATCTCCCTGAAAGAAAGACACTTGTAAAATTCCCTGCAAGCTTTCATTGACCTTTCCTGTCATTTCTCCTTTTACAGGACTCTTTAATTCTCCGGCTCCGGCTTCGTGTTTTGCCTGAATTTCTAAGCGGTATACTTTATCGCTCAATGTAATGTGAATGGATTCATTCTCCATTTTTGTCTTTAATTTTGCCCCAGAATAAGTCGTAAAACGATACAATTTATCTTCAAAATACCAGCCTCCAAGGAAGCCGTTGAAGTGACTTCCCAAAAAAGGGATGCGGGCAATAGATACCATTAAAGAAACTTTTTTATTTTCAGAAAAATGATTACTCTGGATCCAGACCCACCATGAAGGAAATGATTTACCCCAGTCTTTTTCCATATACCAAGTCCCTGATCGAATGAAATTTCTTCTTTACGGTCTGTTTGCACTAAAGATCCTGATAAATCATGATGCATGCTGAGCACCCCATGATAACATTCCATCAAAGGAACAAAACTATACCAACCCATAACACCCGGGGAAAAGAAGGTTCCCGGCCAGCTAACCCGGTTATGAAATCGAATATTTCCTTTCAGGCAAGGTAAATCAAGGAGTACTCCGTCTTTACTAAAAAAATTATTTCCTATTTTCAGTGAAAAATCATGGTCACCCGCCTGAAAGTCGGCAGCGGGGAACCTAAAGTATTCACTTTTTCTTGCTATTCCATCCAATACTTGAATAAAGGCATGACTTTCACCGTTATTGCCCAGGCTAATACCGGGAATAACCGCATAAGCGTGCCTGCGTGTTGAATCAATCATTTTCAGATACCAACCCTCAAAATAGGAAGTAGATTTCCCCCAGCCATGGTACATTTCAGGCCGCCATAAAGCCCTTATTTTATTCCGGATATTCATATTTCAATAGATTTAAAAAAGCCGCCGGAAAAATCCGAACGGCTTTTTATATGCATTGCAATATAAAGCGATTAAGCATACTTTATCTTATTATTCGACGATTTTAATTTTAATGCATTTAAATTTTCAAAGGTGAATCCTAAATGATTAAAATAAGATAAAATGGCAGGAAGGGCTTTTTCCAGTCTTGGAAATGCCTGCAACGTATCATGAAAAACGATAATGGATCCCTCAGTCGCATGATTGATTACATTGGAAGTAACCTGATTTGCATCAATATTTTCATCAAAATCACCACTCATCACATCCCACATAATAATGCGGTAGTGTCTTTGTAAAAATTGAGCCTGTTTAACCTTCAAATGACCATAAGGAGGCCTGTATAAGGTTGATTTTGAACGGTTTGCTCCTTGTCTGACATCATGAAAATAAGAAATATTCTCAGAACTCCATCCATTCAGATGCGTGAAGGAATGATTGGCGACCAGGTGACCGGAAGCTTTGAGATGCTGATGAATTTCCGGATGAGAATCAATTTGTTTGCCAACACAAAAAAAGGTAGCTTTCGCGTTATATTCGGATAATTGATTTAAAACCCAGGGAGTAATTTTTTCGTTTGGTCCATCATCAAAAGTAAGGTAAAGCACCTTTTTTTGATCTGGTACCCGCCAAACGTAATTGGGGAACAGGCCCTGTATTAACTTGGGCGTTTTTACCAGGTACATAAGCATTTTGTTTTGTTCAGGGATAAAAAAATTGATTTTCGCAAATCAATTACATCTATAAACGTAAAACCTTTACTTTTGCTGCCTGAAAAGCCATTTATTTTCATTTTAACCTTATTTATTTACATTTTTTCCAATATATTATATGAAAAATTCATCTTTACGTTTACGTTTCGCACCCAGTCCAACAGGTGCCCTCCATATAGGAGGCATTCGCACGGCTTTGTATAATTACCTGCTGGCAAAAAAACTGGGCGGTACTTTTATTTTAAGAATTGAAGACACGGATCAGTCCCGATATGTAGAAGGTGCAGAAAAGTATATTATTGATTCTTTACAATGGTGTGGAATCACGCCTGATGAAGGACCTGGTTTCGGCGGTGAATCTGGACCCTACAGACAATCGGAAAGAACAGCCATTTATGATCAGTATATCGAAAAATTAATCCATTCCGGACATGCCTATTATGCTTTTGACACCCCTGAAGAACTGGAGCAATACAGGACTGATGCTGAAAATACCAGCAGGCCCTTTAAATATGATTCATTTACCCGCCTTCAACTAAAAAATAGCCTCGCTTTACCGCCCGAAACTGTAAAGGCATATTTAGATAAAAATATACCCTATACCATACGTTTAAAAGTTCCGGAAGATGAAAGTATCCATGTTCAGGATAAAATCAGGGGCGAAGTTATTTTTCATAGCCAGGAATTAGATGATAAGGTACTTAAAAAAGCGGACGGACTTCCTACCTACCACCTGGCCAACGTAGTCGATGATCATCTGATGGGTATATCTCATGTGATTCGCGGAGAAGAATGGTTGCCAAGTACTGCACACCATGTCCTGCTTTACAAAGCATTTGGATTAGAAGACAGTATGCCTGAATTTGCTCATCTTCCCCTTATTCTAAAACCTGCCGGCAATGGAAAACTAAGTAAAAGGGATGGTGTGAAATTAGGTATTCCTGTATTTCCTATCTCCTGGGCAGGGGAAACAGAAGAATCATCTGTTACCGGTTTTCGCGAAGCCGGATTTCTGCCTGAAGCTATGCTTAATTTCCTCGCTTTCCTCGGTTGGAATCCAGGTACCGAACAGGAAATATTTACCATAAATCAGCTCATTGAGGCCTTTGAAATCGGACATATTGGAAAGGCAGGTGCCCGCTTCGATTTTGAAAAGGCAAAATGGTTTAACCAGCAATATATCATTCATTCCACACCCGAAAATCTGGCTAATCTGCTACTACCCCTGCTACCTGAAAAATATAAACCTGTTTCTCAGGACTATATCATTTCCTTTTGTAAATTAATGCAGGAAAGAGTGATAACCCTGCCTGATTTTTTTGAAACCGGATATTATTTCTTCGAACCCGTTCATACCTATGATACAAAGAATATTGCAAAAAAATGGTCTCCTGTGCTGAAACAAGCGGTTCAGGACCTGATGGAAAAATGGACCTCCTGTGCCCCATTTAATCAGGAGCAAATACAACTGACTTTTGATGCCTTTTTGTTGGAAAATCAAATGAAACCAGGGGATATTTTACCTGTTTTCAGAATCGGTCTGGCTGGAACAATGAAAGGTCCTGCCGTTTTTGATCTGATTGAACTTTGGGGCATGCAGGAAGTTCAACACAGAATGAACAAGGCTTTTGAATATTTTGACCAATCATTGCCAAGCTAAATGAAGGCATCATTCACTGTATCTGTAACCTTGGGCGACTGGAATGCCCATGCTGATCTGTCAATCCCTACCGCTATTGGTATAACGCCAGGCCTTACAGATAACGTGAATTGTTTCCATGCGCCTGAACTTTCTGTCTCTCCTTATACCAGCAATGACTTTATCGGGGATACCCGTTTTGGCAGTCCGGTAAACTTTATGAATATTCAATGCAATCCTCATGGAAATGGTACCCATACCGAATGCGTTGGACATATTAGTGAGGAAAGGATCTATTTGTCAGATTGCATGCAAGACTTCCATTTTGTTGCTTTTCTTACCACTGTAACACCTGAAAATCAACCCAATGGAGATCAGATAGTTACGCTATCCTCCTTCGAAGGAATTAAACTCAGAAATGGAACCAGAGGTTTGATTGTCAGGACCCTGCCTAATGATGACCGTAAATTGCGAAGACAATATTCCGGTACAAATCCTCCTTATATAAATGAAGAAGCCATTCAATGGATGGTGAAGCATGACATTGACCATTTATTGGTAGATTTACCCTCTGTAGATAAAGAACAGGATGGAGGTAAATTACTGGCGCACAAGTCCTTCTGGCAATTCCCTTTTAACATCCGGAGAAAGGCAACTATTACAGAACTAATTTATGTGCCAAATCATATTAGGGACGGCTATTACCTTGTAAATCTGCAATATTATCCGTTCCCAATGGATGCATCTCCTTCCCGTCCTTTAATTTATGCCTTACATTAAACCCTTTTCTCTACTTTAAAATTTCATACGTATGCATCAGGACTTTAGAAATACGTTCAATAAAGCGTTTTCATCAGAGAAATATCAATCCTTCCTGCAGTCCATTCACCATGATTTTCCTGGAGTCCTTGATTTTCGCATCGCTGAAACCCCTGTTTTTTTAAAAGATTCTTTTATTGAAAAATGCCTGACTGCCGGAGAAGAAATCATTGATTTTATTATTCATCCAGATTTTAAAAAGCGAACTGACAAGGCGATTCCTGAAGGTATGTTTACACCAAACGAAGATGATTGCCCTCAGTTGCTATCTATCGATTTTGCCATCAGTAAAAATGAAGACGGAGACATAACACCCTATTTAATTGAATTACAGGGATTTGCAACTCTTTTTAATTATCAGTCTTATTTAGCTGAAAAATATATTAGCCATTTTAACCTACCTGATAGCCTAACCCCATATTTTAATGGCTTGAACCAGTCCTCATATTTATCGGTTTTAAAAAATACGCTACTGGGAGACTTTCCGGCATCTGAAGTTATTCTGCTTGAATTATTTCCGGACAAACAAAAAACAAGGATTGATTTTGCTCTGGCTAAAAGAGATTTCGGGATAGAGACGGTTTGTCTCACTCAAATAATCAAAAAAGACAGAAACCTGTTTTACCGGAAAAATGGCAAACTTCAGAAAATCAGCCGCATTTACAACAGGGTCATTCTGGATGAGTTAGCTACCTACCAGAACCTTGACCTTTCCTTTCAATTTAAGGATGATGTAGATATAACCTGGGTGGCACACCCAAATTGGTTTTTTAGAATAAGTAAGTACCTGTTGCCATTATTGAGAGGGAAATATATGCCCTCTTCCTTTTTTCTTAGTGACTTTGACTTTCAATCAGAAGATATCAATCAATATGTACTTAAACCTCTTTATTCCTTTGCAGGTTCAGGAGTTGATCTGCATCCAACTATTGAAAAACTGAATGGCATCCTTGAAAAAAAACAGTATCTGATGCAGCAAAAAATCAGTTATGAACCAATTATCGAGTCTTTAAACGGAAAAGTTAAGGCAGAATTAAGACTGATGTATGTTTGGGACAAATCGAAGGAAAGACCAACGCTGGTAACGAATATTACCCGCTTGAGCAGAGGAGAAATGATTGGGGTGCGGTATAATCAGTCTTTCGACTGGGTTGGAGGTAGTATTGGATTTTCGCAAAAAGGCTTAAAATAATCCCATAAGGGATCAGCAGGAAGTGGGGCTTCTATATGCACTTCCTCGTTGGAAACCGGATGGATAAATGATAATTTCCATGCATGCAATTGAATAGATCTGTCCTTATTTCCTCTTTTAAAGCCATATTTTACATCTCCCCTTATGGGAGAACCTATAGCTCCCAGCTGAGCTCTGATCTGATGATGCCTGCCTGTAATCAGATCTATTTCCAGTAAAACATATTTTTCGCTCTTTGCTATAACCTGGTACCTGAGTTCAGCTGCAACCCCTTTTTCGTTTTCCTCATTAACGGTACTGGTTTTATTTGTTTTACTATTCTTAATCAGTTGATTATGCAAAATTCCTGATGCTTCGGGAGGATGATTACCAACGATTGCCAGATATTTTTTCCGGATAGTCCTGTCTTTGAATTGCTGATTTATAGCTTGTAGTGCCCTTTTGGTTTTTGCAAATAAGACGACACCGCTGGCAGGTCTGTCAATTCTATGGGTTAGAAATAATGGAGCACGCGTGTACCTTTCTGTTAAAGCAAGTAAAGATAAATCATCGGTCTGATCAGGTTGGGTTGCAACAGCTGCAGGTTTGTTTACAGCAATGAATTGATTATTCCTGTAAATCACCTTATCCCCGATACGCCAATCTGGTTTCTCTGTTATCATTCTACTTCCTCGTAATCAACAAATTCTCCCTCTTTTTTCTTATTTTTCTCATTATTGGTAACCTTTTCCTGTGGATTAGCCTGAAAAGATTCAATACGAACTGATTTGGCGAAGAAGAATTTATACGCCATGTAGATTAAGCCTGCTGTAAGTAATAATTTAAACATTCCTAAATATTCAGATGACAAATATAGGTTAAAAAAGTGTAAAGATTTTACGATTTATGACTTTGCCCAATGAAAATAGACCTGAAGAACTGTAAAGAGTACTTTGAAATGGACAAATTAATCATATTTTTTATCTAAATTCGCACCTATCTTTGCGTTTGTAATTTTTGTTAACCGTAAAAAGAATAAAATACATCCGATGTCATTATACAAAAAGGTATTAAATGCAACCGGCTGGATGGTTTTACTTATCAGTTCAGTTGTTTATTATTTTTCCGCTGAAAGAACAGGAAGTCTTTGGGATTGTGGAGAATTCATCTTAGGCGCTTACAAATTACAAATTGTTCACCCACCGGGAGCACCTGTTTTTTTACTGGCGGGTCGTCTCTTTGCATGGATAGCAGAAATTATGTCAGATAATCCGGAGAACATTGCTTTTGCCGTTAATCTTATGTCAAGTCTTGCCTCAGCATTTGCTGCTATGTTTGTAGCCTGGATTACCATGCTGCTGGGTAAGTTGATTTTAAAAGGAAGGGAAGAAGAACCTGATACATCCGAAATTATAGCCCTTGCAGGTGCTGGTCTGGTTGCTGGTTTGGCAACTGCTTTCAGCACATCTATCTGGTTTTCAGCTGTTGAAGGGGAGGTTTATGCCCTTTCCACCTTCTTTACTGCTTTAACCTTATGGATTACTATCAAATGGTATTGTCTGCCAGATGAACCCAGGCATGACCGACTTCTCATCTTAGCCATTTACATGACTGGTTTGTCCATTGGCGTTCACCTTTTGAGTATCCTGACTTTCCCGGCTATTTCCTTGTTCTACTATTTTAAAAAGACCAAAAAAAGTACCTTTTTAGGTATGGCGCTTGCATCATTGATAGGTCTTGTTTTTGTTGGCGCCGTGCAGGTGTTTATCATTTCGGGAATTCCTGCTATCTGGGGCTGGTTCGAAATATTAGCTGTCAATTCTTTAGGTTTACCTTTCAATAGTGGTCTGGTGATGTTATTGATTTTTCTGGCTGCCGTTATTTATGGTGGTTTGAGCTATGCCCAAAAGAAGAATAATGTCATGCTCCATAACCTGGTCGTTGCCGTTTCTCTCATAATTGTTGCTTTGTCAACTTATGGCATGGTGATAACCAGAGCTGTCGCCAATCCACCCATCAATATGAATGACCCATCAGATGCCATGCGTTTAATCCCTTATCTGAACAGGGAACAATATGGTGAAAGGGCGTTATTCAGGGGACCAAATTTTGAAGCCAATCCAATAGATGTTAAAACAGAACCCCGTTATGGTAGAGTAGGTGAAAGGTATGAGATTGTAGATCAGAAAATGACTTATATCTATCCGGAGGGAAGCAAAAAATTATTCCCTCGTATGTATGATGGCAGTATGGGCAGACCCGCTATTTATAAGCAATGGATGGGACTCGATCCAAATGCCGCTTTACCTTTCGGACGTCCAAATAGTGCAGATAATTTCAGTTTCTTTTTAAATTATCAGTTAAACTGGATGTATTGGCGTTATTTTATGTGGAATTTTTCTGGTCGCCAAAATGGAGAACAGGGCTATTACACCTGGGATAAGTCTGATGGAAACTGGTTGTCAGGAATTCCTTTCATTGATGAGGCGAGGCTTGGTTCACAGGGAAATCTGACAGATGCAATGAAAAATGATCCGGCAAGAAATCGTTATTACCTGTTACCCTTCTTGTTTGGTGTGCTGGGTATGATTTTTCATTACCGGAAAAGAAAAGATGAATTTATAGGCTTATTAGGTTTCTTTATTATAACAGGTATTGGTATTATTGTTTATTCCAACCAACCACCAAACGAACCCCGTGAGCGGGACTATGTTCTTGTTGGTTCTTTCTTCACTTTTTGCATCTGGATGGGTATGGGCGTTCTGGCAACCATGCAATTTTTGATGGCCCGCGTAAAACTGGGTTCTTCTATTGCAGCTGTTGTTGCTGCAGGCATGGTTTTGATTGCACCCTTACTTATGGGAACTCAGAATTTTGATGACCATAGTCGTATGGGCCATTATGGATCAAGAGATTATGCCAGTAATTTTCTGGAATCCTGTGCCCCAAATGCGATTATATTCACCTATGGTGATAATGATACTTATCCATTATGGTATGCTCAGGAAGTAGAGGGAATCAGAAGAGATGTACGAGTCGTCAATTTAAGTTTAATTGCCGTTGACTGGTATATCGAAGGTTTAAGAAGGAAGGTTAATGATTCTCCCCCAATTAAATTAACGCTAACCGCTGATGATTATCGAGGCAGTAAACGAAATCAAATCATGTATCCTGAAGGGCTCACCTCAAATCCTATGACCCTAACCGATGTCTTGAATTTCATGGCACAGGAAAACGGGCTCACCACACAAGATGGGGGTAAAACAGAAACTTATGTTCCAACGAGGGATGCCTTTATACCTGTAAACAGAAAAGATGCTGTTAAATATGGTGCTGTTTCAGAAAATGATTCTACTTATGTAGATGTCATTCCACTACAATTACTGGGAAGTGATAATTATATCACAAAAGACGATCTGGCTATGCTGGATGTCATAGGCTCCAATATCTGGGAAAGACCCATTTATTTTGCCGTAACCAACAGACCTGATAAACTTTTCGGATTGCAAGACTATCTGAGACTGGAAGGACTTGGACTCCGCCTTGTGCCTACAAAAAATCCGACTGATCCGAATTATGGCATTATAGGTAGTGGCAAAGCAGATGTGAACAGGATTTATGAAAATGTGACCAAGAAATTCCGATGGGGAAATTTTGATAAAGAACCTACCTTCATTGACAAAAGTTATGAACCAAGTGTTCAAAGTTTACAATTGGTTATTTTAAGAGGTGCATTAGGTTTATTATATGAAGGAGATAAAAAAAGAGCCATGGATCTCGTCGATCTTTATTTCCAAAAATTTCCTGATTTCAATTTCAGGTATAATTATCGAACCCATTTCATGATTGATGTTTACCTGAAAGCCGGTGAATATAAAAAGGCAAAACCTATTATTGAGAAATTAGCCGAAAATATTCGTCAGGATCTTGTGTTCTATACCAGCCTGGAACCAGAAATCCTCAATGGAAGTTACAGGGAAGACTATGATCTGGCATTACGGACCGTTGATATTCTATTCGAAGATGCTTCCTCAAATAAAGATGAGGCCTTTTTAAAGAAATTACAGAATACGTTTGCTCCTTTCCGGGGAAAACCGGCCGATGGTAATCAAATGCAACCTTTACAACAATAAATGTATGACCATTGCCCTGGGTTGTGACCATGCAGGATTTCCATTAAAATCAGTTATCCAATCCCTGCTCAATGAGCGGGGACTGGATATCCTGGACTTTGGTACCCATTCTGATTCCTCTGTAGATTATCCCGATTTTGTGCACCCCGCTGCTGAAGCGGTTGAAAATGGAAAAGCAGCTGCTGGAATTCTTCTTTGTGGAAGCGGTAATGGCGTAGCTATGACCGCTAACAAGCACCAGGATATTCGGGCTGCCCTTTGCTGGAATGCAGAAATTGCAACTTTGGCTCGTGCTCATAATAATGCCAATATGATTGCTCTACCCGTACGATACATTACCGCCAGTGAAGCAAAGGATATTGTTACTGCTTTTTTAGATACCCCATTTGAAGGTGGACGACATCTCCTCAGAATTAATAAAATTCCTTGTTGATACCCTGCTTAGCTAATGCTGCTTTTAATTTTTGAGGTATCCTCACCAATATGACGATATAAGCAGTAAACCCGGAAGGCAGGCATTTTTGCGTAGCATAAAAAACGGAGCCACTTGATATGATTTACAAGGTGGCTCCGTTTTTAACTTTAGATGATAAGTCAGTTACAATTTGTTGAAACTAAATATTTCATCTTAAGAAATAATAGTAAAAAGAGGTTACATCGG
>Ga0255182_1000269_pt1 | contig 40295 bp, 25 predicted proteins | sample Atl_UVDOM_RepA_8_FD_188420 | JGI IMG/M metagenome (GOLD analysis project Ga0255182, IMG submission 188420) | Freshwater microbial communities from Altamaha River, Georgia, United States - Atl_UVDOM_RepA_8d | ecosystem: Environmental > Aquatic > Freshwater > River | place: USA: Georgia...
CCCAGCCCCAGCCCCAGCAGCGCCAGCCGCAGGGCATGCCCTCCGCGAACGACCTGCAGGACATCTTCACGCAGATCTTCGGCGGTGGCGGCGCGCAGAACCTCCCCGACGTCGTGAAGAAGTTCGAGGACAAGGGTCTCCGCGAGCAGGTCGACTCCTGGGTCCGCACCGGTCCTAATAAGCCGGTCGATCGCCGCCAGATCGAGGACGTCTTCGGCCGCAACCACATCGACGAGATCGCCCGCGGACGGAACATCGACCGCGAGCAGCTCGCCGAGGTGCTGAGCAAGTACATCCCGATGATCGTCGACGAACTGACGCCGGGCGGGCAGCTGCCGCGGCGGTAAGGCTGCGGAGCTATACTCGGGTGATGGATCGATCCCTTTCGGCGGCGTGGTGCCGGGCGACGGCACCACGTCCGCCGCACCCGCTGCTCATGCTGACCATCCTCGCCGTGGCGGTCGGATCCGCGGCCGAGTCCCCGGCCGTGGACCGCGATTGGGTGCGGACCGAGCTGGCCTGGCGGGACGACCCCCGGCCCGCGGCCGACGCACCGGCCGGCGTCGAGGTTCCGGCGGGCCGCCGGCTGTCCCGCCGCGCGCAGCGGCGCATGGCGCGTCAACGCGAGCCGCTCGACGAACTGCCCGTCCGCGTGGCCCCGCCGGAAAGCCGGCCCGCATCGACCTTCGACGCCGCCGACACGGCATCACGACCGCTGATCCAAGCCCCCGGCCTCCCGGCCGCGGCTCCACGCCATGCCGCCGCGACGCTCGCCTCCCCGTTCGCCGCGCCGACCGCCGGCGTGACGCCGCATCGCGACCAGCCCTACGGCGCCGACACGCCGGGCCGCCCACGACACGCCCGCCATCGGTTCGATCTCTACCTGCCGTCCGGATGCAGCGCCGGCGGCATGCCGCTGGTGGTCTGGATCCATGGCGACAGTTGGCGCGACGGCTCGAAGGCCGACTGCCCCATCATGTGGCTGGCGCAGGAGGGCTACGCGGTGGCGAGCATCGGCTATCGCCTGACCGACACGGCCATCTATCCGGCACAGCTCGACGACTGCCGCCTCGCCATCGCCGAGATCGAGCGCAACGCCGAGGTCTGGGGCATCGACCGCGACCGCGTCGCGGTCGTCGGCAGTGGCGCGGGCGGCCACCTGGCGGCGCTCGTGGGCCTCGTGCCCGCCGAGCCGCAAGCGCCTGCGGATGGCCGCGATCCGCCCCGCGTCGCGGCGGTCTGCGCCGTGGGAACGCCGAGCGATCTGTTGACCCTCGGCCCGGAGCAGGACCGCCCCGGCTCAGCGGCCAGTCGTTTGGTCGGCGGCCCGCTCCCCGAGTTTCGTGAAGCGGCGCGTCGGGCCAGCCCGCTGGCCTATGTCTCCGCCGACGACCCGCCCATCCTCGTGCTCCACGGCGCGGCCGATGCGGCCGTGCCGCCGCGGCAGGCCGCCACGTTCCATGCGGCGCTCGAAGCTGCGGGCGTCGACAGCACGCTCACGATGCTGCCGGGTGTCGGCCACGGCCTGCCGCTGGACCGCGCGACATCCGGCGGGCAGGCGCTCCTGTCGTTTCTCGACCGCGTGCTCGGCCCCGGACTGCGGCCGCAAGCCCCATGACCTGCCGCGCCGTGCCGACAGCCGAAGCGCTGGCGAGCCGCCGCCGGTTCCTCCGCCGCACCGGTCTCCTGGCCGCGGCCGTGCCCGCGGCCGCGGCGATCGACGGCCTGGCCATCACGCCGCGGCGCCTCGTCACGAGCGACATCACCGCCGGCAACGGCCTGACGGGCGAGCGGCTGACCGTAGCGCAAGTCAGCGACCTGCATGTGCAGCACATCGGCTCCCGCGAGCGGCGACTGCTCGAGGCGCTCCACGACGCACCGGCCGACGTCGTCGTGATCACCGGCGATGCGATCGACCACGTCGCGCGACTGCCCGTGCTCGACCGTCTGCTCGGCGACTTCCCCCGCGGGCCGCGGACGCTCGCGATTCTCGGCAACTGGGAATATCGCTCTGGTGTCGATCTCGGGGCCCTCGACCGCACCTACCGGCGGCATGGCATCGAACTCCTCGTGAACCGGTCGGTCGAGGTGACGCATCACGGCGGGCGGGCGCGGATCACCGGTCTCGACGATTTTGTCGGCGGCCACCCCGATGCGCGGGCGGCGCTCGCCACGGCCGCGCCGCTCCCGGGCCACCTCCTGCTCGCCCACTGCCCCGTCGCCCGCGACGCGCTCGCACTGCCGGCGGAGCATGCGGCGTCGCTCGTGCTCGCCGGCCATACGCACGGCGGGCAGGTCGCGCCCTTCGGCCTGGCCGCCGTCCTGCCGCCCGGCTGCGGGCGGTACGTCGCCGGCTGGTACCGCGACGGCGGCCCGCCCATGTACGTCTCGCGCGGCATCGGCACGTCGCTCGTGCCCGTCCGTATCGGCGCCACGCCGGAACTCGTGCGGCTCGACTGGCGGCCGTGATACGCGGTAGGGCGCACTCGGCCCTCCGGGCCTGGCGCTCTGCCTGCTGCTCCGGGGGGTGAGGGGCCGGCCCTGGCCTGAGAGCCGGCGTATGCCGACAAGCGCAGCCAGGATGGCGCAGCGCCGTCGGCATCCGAGTGAGTGAGGGGCAGGATGCCCGGAGCGAACGTCCGGCGACGGGCCCGGGGCGGCACCGACCTTCACGAAACGCCTCGCGTCCTGCTCGCGTTTCTGCGCGAGCCTCCGCTCGCTGGTGCTCACTCGGCCCTCCGGGCCTAGCATCGGCACAGCTTTTGCAACGCGGATTCGACACGTTGAAAAACGTGTCGCCACGGGGCCAGAGCCGGCGACACGCCGGGTGGCTGAAAAATGTTTCCCTCTGGCGGCGCAATCGACAGGACCGATCACACCACTGCGACCGCTCCGCGACGCCCCTTCTGCCTTGCTTGTGCAGATGCCCGCCGCACCCGTCGATAGCTTCTGGTGGGCGTCGCGATCCGCGGCGGCCTTCGGCTCCGTCGCTCGACCATTCATCCACTCGTTTCTCCATCCACCATCGAGATCCCCGCGCGCCGGGGAAGGCCAACCGTCATGCCATCGCCCTCACGTCGCCCGCAGAAACCGTCGTCCGCCGTTCAAAACCCCTTGGAGACGTACCTCCGCGACATCAACGCCACCTCGTTGCTCTCCGCCGAGGAGGAGCGGCGGCTGGCGGTCGCGATCGGCAAGGGCGACGCCCAGGCGCGGGACCACATGGTGCGGGCGAACCTCCGACTGGTGGTCAACATCGCCCGCGGCTACGGCAACCGCGGCCTGCCGCTGCCCGATCTCATCGAGGAGGGTAATCTCGGACTGCTGCGGGCCGTAGAGGGTTTCGACCCGACGATGGGCACGCGGTTCAGCACCTACGCCAGCTACTGGATCAAGCAGTCGATCAAGCGGGCGCTGATCAACTCCGGCAAGACGATCCGCATTCCCGCCTACATGGTGGAGCTGTTGTCGAAGTGGCGGCGGGCGACGGCCCGGCTCTCCGACAGCCTCGGCCGCACGCCCACGCCGGAGGAGGTCGCCCGGATGCTCGGCCTGGCGCGGAAGAAGCTGCCGATCATCAAGAAGGCGATCCATGTCCACCAAAACGCCCCGCAGACGGAGCAGGCCGACGGGGGCTGGTCGCTCGGGGAGCTCGTCCGTGACGAGGCCGCGCGGTGCCCCGCGGAGGTGCTGCTCGACGAGGACACGCTGCGGCACGTCATGGCCCGCATCGACCAGCTCGACGAGCGGGCCGCGAAGATCATCCGGCTGCGGTTCGGCCTGGGCGGCGGCGAGCCGATGACGCTCAAGGAGATCGGCGCGGTGCTCGGCCTGACGCGGGAGCGGGTGCGGCAGATCGAGTCGGAGACACTCGCCAACCTGGCGTTGGCGATCGACGGCGCCCCGCAGGCGACGGTGCGGCTCAAGCACGGGGCCTGACGCGGGGGCGGCGGAGAGGGTAGGATCCCCGCATGGACCTCACCGCCTTCATCCGTCCGGTGCCCGACTTCCCCAAACCGGGCATCCTGTTCCGCGACATCACGCCGCTCCTCGCCCACCCGCAGGCGCTCGCGGCGGCGGTGGAGCGGCTGGCGGCACCGTGGCGGAAGGAGCCGCTCGATGCGATCGCGGCCGTCGAGGCCCGCGGCTTCCTCTTCGCCACGCCGCTGGCGCTGGAGTTGGGCGTCGGCGTGATCCCGGTCCGCAAGCCGGGCAAGCTGCCGGCCGACACGCTCGAGCACGAATACGAACTCGAGTACGGCCGCGACCGGCTGCAGATGCACGCGGGGGTCCTCGCCCGGGGCGCGCGGGTGCTCGTGGTCGACGACGTGCTGGCCACCGGCGGCACAGCTGCCGCGTGCATGCGGCTGGTCGAGGCGGGTGGCGGTCAGGTGGCGGGAGCCGCCTTCCTGATCGAGCTGGCCTCCCTCGGCGGCCGCGGCCGGATGGCGCCGCACCGCGTCGAAGCGGCGCTCGTCTACTGACGCGATTGGCTGTCATGTCGCGAATCGTGGTCGCGATGTCCGGCGGGGTCGACTCGAGCGTGGCGGCGAGCCTGCTGGTCGCGGCAGGCCACGAGTGTATCGGAGTCTTCATGCGGCAGGCGGCGCCCGCCGTGACGGCCGCCGCCACAGGACCGTCGACGCTGCCCGTGCTCGACGCCTTCGCCCCCGACACCGCCTCTCCGAAAGCCGCCCATCAGGGCTGCTGCAGCGTCGCCGACGCCGTCGACGCCCGGCGGGTCGCCGACCGACTCGGCATCCCGCTCTACGCCCTCGACCTCACCGACGACTTTGCCCGGGTGATCGACTATTTCGCCGCCGAGTACGGCCGCGGCCGCACACCCAACCCGTGCGTGCGGTGCAACTCCTGGATCAAGTTCGGGCGGCTCTTCGACCATGCCGACGCGATCGGCGCCGAGTTCGTGGCGACGGGCCACTACGCGCGGCTGGACCGCGGGGCCGACGGTCGGCCCCGGCTCATCCGCGGCCTCGACCCGGCCCGCGACCAGTCGTACGTGCTCTTCGAGGTCGCCGCCGCCCGTCTCGGGAGGATGCTCCTGCCGGTGGGACATCTCGCGAAGGCCGACGTGCGCCGCCGCGCGGCGGCACTCGGCCTCGCGACAGCCGACAAGCCTGACAGCCAGGAAATCTGCTTCGTTCCCTCCGGCGCCCATGCGCGGCTGGTCGCCGACCGGCTGGGTGGCTCCCGTGCCGGAGAGATCGTGACGACGGACGGGCGGGTGCTCGGCCGCCACCCGGGCATCGAGTGCTTCACGGTCGGGCAGCGGCAGGGTCTGGGCGTCGCCGCCGGGCGGCCGCTCTACGTCGTGCGGATCGAGGCGGATGCGTGCCGGGTGGTGGTGGGGGGCCGCGACGAGGTGCCCGAGACCGCGCTCATCGCCGGTGGGGTGTCGTGGCTCGAGCGGGTGCCCGACGAGCCCTTCGCCTGCCTGGTGCAGTGCCGCGCCCAGCGGGGGCCGGCGCCGGCGGTCGTGACGCCCCTGGCGGACGGGCGATTCGCGGCCCGATTCACCGGCGGGCCGGACTGTTCCCCGGGGCCGATTTCCCCTGGCCAGCCGGCGGTCTGCTATGAGGGCCCGCGGGTGCTCGGGGGGGGCTGGATCGAGGCCTGACACGCGGGCCCGGTCATCCCAGGAGGCCGCGACTGGCCCGCCGCCCAAACCGGAACTAGGCTTGCCGGAACGCCGGGGGCTTCCCGCCGGCCACAGCCTTCGACTCCAGCCCCAGATGCGCCATGAACGCCCCGCCTTCCTCCTTGCCGATGCCGATCCTCGCCGCGGCAGGACTCATCCTCGGCATCCTGACGCTCGCGATGCTGCTGTTGGTCATCAACTACGGCCAACTCTGGTTCCAGGCCTTCTGGTCGAAAGCGCCGGTGCGGTTTCTGGAGCTCCTGGGCATGAGCCTCCGCAAGGTCAACGCCCGCACGATCGTGCAGGCACGGATCATGGCCACGCAGGCCGGCCTCGGTCGTGACATCACGCCGCGCAAGCTCGAGGCGCACTACCTCGCCGGCGGCGACGTGCCCCGCGTGATCCGGGCGCTCATCGTGGCGCACCGGGCCGACCTCGACCTCGACTTCGACCGCGCCTGCGCCATCGACCTCGCCGGCCGCGACGTCCTCGACGCCGTGCAAACAAGCGTCAATCCGAAGGTGATCGACTGCCCCGACGCGGGCAGCGGCAAGTCGACCCTGTCGGCCGTGGCGAAGAACGGCGTCGAGCTCAAGATCCGCGCCCGCGTCACGGTGCGGACGAATCTGCAGCAGCTCATCGGCGGTGCGACCGAGGAGACGATCATCGCACGGGTCGGCGAGGGGATCATCACCTCGATCGGCTCTTCCGGGAGCCACTTCGAGGTGATGGAGCATCCGGACACGATCTCCAAGGCGGTGCTGCAACGCGGCCTCGACGCCCAGACGGCCTTCCAGATCGTGTCGATCGACATCGCCGACATCGAGGTGGGCGAGAACATCGGCGCCCGCCTGCAGGCCGATCAGGCCGAGGCCGACACCCGCGTCGCCCGGGCCAAGGCGGAGGAGCGGCGGAGCGTGGCGATCGCCCGCGAGCAGGAGATGAAGGCGGCCACGTCCGAGAACCGGGCACGGCTCCTGCAGGCCGAGGCACTCGTGCCCCAGTCGATCGGCGACGCCTTCCGGGCCGGCCGCGTTCGGCACGAGCCGGCCGGGCCGGCTACCGTCGGTCCCGGTCGCGCCTGACCGCCCCGACCAGATTGCCCGGTTTGCCAGGGTCCCGCGATCGGCCCCCGCCATGGCCACCATCCGGGAAAATCGGCCAAACATTGCGGGGTCGGCCGGCCGATACCAGTTCTAGCGGTGGTGCGCGTCACGAGGACGGCCACCCCGCGGGATGGAGTCCGCTCCGTCCGGTCGGCGAACCATCGTGCAACAAGGGAGTGTGCGGCATGGCCATGCGTCGTCTGCGGGTGTACACGGGTCCCGAGTTCGAAACGCACCCTGTCTCGGTCCTCGACCAGGCCCCTGACAAGAGCGTGCGAGTCTCCCTGGGTGAGGTGCTGCCGCTGCTGGCCGACGCCGTGGTCAGCAACCGCACCTGGCTGACCGACTTCAAGGACGACGAGATTGCGATCTCGTCCGACCTCTTCGACGTGCTGCAGGCCTATCGCCACTTCCGGCGGCCGAGCGCCTGACCACGGCACGAGCTGTGAACGCATGGACACTTTCCGCAAGATGGAGAACCCCCTCTTGCGAGTGAATGGTCGTGAAGGCATAATCGGCGTTTTCTCGCCGCTCCTTCGTTCGCGACCTGCATGGCTGGTGTCGTCAATCTCGCCGATCTAGGCCGCCGCGTGCGTGCCGCGCGGCTGGCGCGACGGCTGACGCTCGAGGATGTCGTCCGCCGGGCCAACTTCACCGTCAGCTGGCTCTCGAAGCTCGAGAATGGCCAGCTCACGCCCTCGCTCGAGGGTCTCGTCAAACTCGCCGGCGTGCTCGGCTGCGGGGTGGACAAGCTGGTCGAGGGTCTGTGCGTGCCACCACGCTACGAGGTGGTGAAGCGGGGCAACTGCCGGGCGGAGCCGTCCGGTGACGGCCGAGGGGGCTATGCGGTCGAGCCGATCACCGACGGCTGGCGGGACCGGGCGATGCATCCCGTCATCCTGCACCTGACCGGCGTGGGCAACAAGCACCATCCCGACAACCACGACGGCGAGCGGTTTCTGCTCGTCCTGGACGGCGATGTGCGGATCGAGTACGGCGACGAGGTGATCCACCTCGCCGAAGGGGACAGCGTCTACATCTACGCCGCCATCCCGCACACGCTCGCTCCGGCGAGTCGGACCGCGGCGAAGGTGCTGAGCGTCTCCTATCTGCCGGCGGGCCAACCGAGCCCGCCGCGGGCCGCCGGAACGCGGGCGGATCGCGGCCGTCGCAAGGGCGGGGAGTCGCGCAAGTCGGGCGGGTCCAGCCGCGCGCACCGCGACTGATGCCGACCCGTGGCCGGCCGAGGGCGTGCTTCTCCCGGCCACACGCCAGGGGGGACGAGTGGGAGCGGGCGACCGCATCGGGTAGCCTCGCGGGCGTCCGGTCGACCATGCACGAGAGAGCCCGCCGCATCACCCTCAGGGAAACCAGCCATGCCGCTGTCGCGCCGAAATCTGCTCGAGTCCGCCCTGTCGATGGCGGCCGCCTCGTTGACCGCGATGCCCCGCGACGCAGCCGCTGAGACCGCACCGACCCGGCGTCCTGTCGCCGCCGGCGACAAACTTCGCGTCGCCACGATCGGCGTGAACGGCCAGGGCGCGCAGCACGTCGGCGAATGGCTCGCCAACCCCGACTGCGAGCTCGTCGCGATCTGCGACGTCGACCCCGCGGCGTACGTGCGGCTGTGCGAGAAGCGGTTCGCCAACGCCCTCCATCCGCCGGCGTACGAGCAGGACGTGCGTCGGCTCCTCGACCGCAAGGACATCGACGCGGTCTCGATCGCCACACCCAATCACTGGCACGCCCTGATGGCCGTCTGGGCGATGCAGTCGGGGAAGGATGTCTACGTCGAGAAGCCGTGCAGCCACAACGTCGAAGAGGGCCGCGTGATGACGCAGTGGGCCCGCAAGCTCGGCCGGATGTGCCAGATGGGCGTGCAGAGCCGCAGCATGACCGGCATGCGGCAGGTGCTCGACTTCATCCAGAGCGGGGGCATCGGCGAGGTGAAGGTGGCGAAGGCCATCTGCTACCGCAACCGTCCCAGCATCGGCCTGGTCGACACGCCCGCCCCGCTGCCCCCCGGCCTCGACTTCGACCTTTGGGCGGGGCCCGCGCCGGCGGCAGTGCCCGTCCGCAAGCGGCTGCATTACGACTGGCACTGGACCCACCTCACCGGCAACGGCGACCTGGGCAATCAAAACCCGCACGAGCTCGACAAGGCCCGCTGGGGGCTCGGGAAGCAGGAGCTGCCGAAGAAGGTCGTCAGCCTGGGCGGCCGGCTCGGCTACGTCGACAACGGCGACGTCGCCAACTGCCAGGTCACACTCTTCCAGTGGGACGACGCGCTCTTGATCTCCGACGTCCGCGGGCTGCCGATCAAGTCGCCGATCACCTTCGGCCTCAAGTCGGGCCCGCTTACCGGCGCCGCGAACATCTGGTATGGCACCAAGGGCTACGTCGTCGCCCCGAACTACACCTCGGGCGTGGCGTACGACCTCGACGGCCACGAGATCGGCAAGTGGAGCGGCGGCAGCTACCAGCAGCACTTCGCCAACTTCGTCGACGCCGTCAGGAGCCGCGACCACAAGAAGCTCCACCTCGACATCGAGGACGGCCACCTGTCGAGCGCCCTGGCCCATCTGGGCAACGTGTCCTGGGCGCTCGGCGAGAAGGCCGCCCCCGGCACACGCCCTGGGCTCGCCGCCGGCGAGAAGCACGTGGCGGAGACGTTCGATAGCTTCGACGCCTACCTGGCCGAGCACGCGATCGACTACGCCACCACGAATTTGTCGCTCGGCCGCGAGCTCACGATCGATCCGCGGACCGAGCGGGCGACCGACGCCGACGCCAATCGCCTCTTCGCGCGGGAGTATCGCAAGTGCTACGAGCTGCCGCGGGTGTAGCGGGCGGCTGCTTCACGCGAACGCTCGGCATCCGGCAGGATTCGCTGCCAGAACTCGAGGTCGAGCCAACGGTCGAACTTGAAGCCCGCCTCACGGATCGTGCCGACGTGCGCGAAGCCGAGGCTGCGGTGCAGCTCACGGCTGCCCGTGTTGGCGGCGTCGATGCCGCCCACGAGCACGTGCAGGCGACGGGCGGTCGCCTCGTGGATCACCGCCTCCAGGAGCGCCGTGCCGACGCCGCGCCGGCGATACCGCGGATCGACGTACACCGAGTGCTCGACGGAATGGAGGTACGCCGGAAACGGGCGAAACGCCCCCCAGGTGGCGAAGCCCGCAAGCTGGCCCGGATCGAGCTCGACGCCGAACACCGGCAGGTTCGCCGCCTCCTTCGTCGCCCACCAGGCGTCCATGACGGCGACCGACCGTGGCTCGTACTCGTAGAGCGCGGTGCCATGCGCGATCTCATGGTTGTAGATCGCGCGGATCGCCGCGAGATGCGCTGGAGCGCAGCGGATCACCCGCGGGCCGTCAGCCATTGCCGGGGCTCCCCGCCCGCGCGGCGGCCGACTTCTTCTTGAGGCCATTCATCGGTTCGGTCCGCCACCAGTCCGGCCCCTCGGCCTCGATCTCCCCCTGGAGCGTCCGCAGGCGGGCCATCATCGCGGCGAGACGGTCCGTCTCGCGGGCGGCGAGGTCGGTCGTCTCCGCGCGATCCTCCGCGAGGTTGTAGAGCTCGGGCTTCCCGAGGGCCTCGTCCACCACGATCTTCCACGGTCCCTCGCGGTAGGCGACGAAGCCGCCCCAGCGCCAATAGAGCGGCCGCGGCTCATGCACGCCGGCGCCACTGACATCCACACCGTCGAGCGTCCGGCCGGCCGGCGGCGCGAGCCCCGCCGCCTCGAGGGCCGTCGGGAAAAAATCGCTGCCGATCACGGTCAGGTCGCTGACCGTGCCGGGCTCGATCTGCGCGGGCCAGCGCAGGATGCCGGGCACGCGATGGCCGCCCTCGTACATCGACCGCTTGCGGCCCCTGAGCCCCCCGGTGAGGCCGCGGCCCGGGCCCTTGTCGCCCGCCCCCTCGGGGCCGTTGTCGCTCGTGAAGAAGACCAGCGTCGAGTCGGTCGCCCCGATCTTGTCGAGCGCCCGCATGACCAGGCCGAAGGCGTCGTCGAGCTGCGTGACGTTGGCTCGATAGGTCCGCTCCTCGGGGTCGCCGATCTGCGCGTGGAGCTGCTCGTAGCGGTCCGCCGAGGCGATCGGGTAGTGCGGCTCGTGCGTCCAGACGGCGAGGAAGAAGGGCGTGGCCGGATCCCGCTTGGTCTCGAGCCAGGTCGCCGCCTCCCGCGCGATGAACGGCGCGGAATAGTCGTCGACCTTGCCGATGCCCGTGCCGTTGCGGACGAAGTTCTCCGGAAAGGCGTGGCTCGGGGCGGCGTTGTTCTGGGTGGCCAGCCACCAGTCGTAGCCGTGGTCGGAAGGCTGCGGCTGCCGTGGGTCGTTGAACAGGCCGTTCAAGTGCCACTTGCCCACGTGGCAGGTCTGGTAGCCCGCCTCCTGGAGCAGCTTCGGAAGCGCGCGCTCGCTGGTCCGCAGGTGGATCGGGCTCTTCTCCGGGATCCAGGTGAACACGCCGTTGCGATAGGGCGTGCGGCCGGTGAGCAGCGCCGACCGTGACGGCGAGCAGACGCTCGATGCCGAATGGCAGTCGGTGAGCTTCAGGCCCTCGGCCGCGAACCGGTCGAGATTGGGCGTGATCGCGGCGGCGTTGCCGTAGCAGCCGAGTTCCCCGTAGCCGAGGTCGTCGGCGAGAAAGAGCACGATGTTGGGGCGTGTCGCCGAGACGGCTCGGGCAGCCTGCTTCTTCCCCTGCTTCGGCGGCTGCGGCGCCGTCGGGTAGAGCGTCCGCGGGTTCTCCGCGGTGCCGGCGGGCCGGCGGGCCGGCCCCTTCGGCCCGAGATCCTGCTGCATGGCCACGGCGAGGGCCTTGAGATCGGCGACCACCTCCGGATGCGCCACCGCGACGTCGGTCGTCTCGCCGATGTCGGCATCGAGGTCATAGAGTCGCGGAGCTTCCAGGCTCGCCGGCACGGCCTCCTGGGCGTTCTTCTTGCCCATGCCGGCGGCCTGCGGCGCGACCGCGAGCTTCCACCGCCCCTTCCGCACCGCCTGCAGGCCGTTGCCCAGAAAGTAGTAATGGGCCTCGCGCGGCGCCTGGCAGGCGCCGCCCACGAGCAGCCCCGACAGGTCCCGGCCGTCGATGACCGGCTCGGAGGGCACGGTGCCGCCGGCGAGCCGCACGCAGGTCGGCAGGATGTCGATCGTGCCGGCGACCGCGTCGCAGGACGAGCCCGGCGGAATGTGGCCGGGCCACCGCGCGATCGTCGGCACCCGCACGCCGCCTTCCCAGGTGCTCCCCTTGCTGCCCCGCAGCGGCCCGGCGGTGGTCGCGTCGCCGACGACGTTCACCCAGGGCCCGTTGTCGCTCGTGAAGATCACGAGCGTCTTCTCGTCGATGCCGAGCCGCTCGAGCGTGCCGAGGACCTCGCCCACGCTCCAGTCGACCTCCTCGACCCAATCGCCGAACTTGCCGTTCTGGCTCTTTCCCTGGAACCGCTTCCCGGGGACGATCGGCGCGTGCACGGCGGTATGCGGCAGATAGAGGAAGAATGGCTTGTCCTTCGACTCCTCGATGAACCGCACCGCCTCGGCCGTGCTCTTCTCGACGATCGCCGTCTGCATCTCGTCGGTCAGCAGCTCCTCCACCTTCTCGTCGCGCACGAGCGGCACGACCCGCGCGCCCGTCTCGGTCGACACCCGCTGCATGTCGTTGGAGTAGGGGATGCCGTAGTAGCGATCGAAGCCCTGGCGGGTGGGGAGGAACTCGGGCTGGTCCCCGAGGTGCCACTTGCCGATGCAGGCGGTAGCGTATCCCAAGGCCTTGAGCCGCTCGGCGACCGTGACCTCGGCGGGATTGAGGCCTTCGGGGCCGGCGGGGAAGTAGACCGCGGGGACGCCGATCCGCAGGCCATAGCAGCCGGTCAGCAGCTGCGCCCGCGACACCGAGCAGACAGGCGCCGCATAGAAGCTCGTCAGCCGCATCCCCTCGGCCGCCATGCGGTCGAGGTGCGGCGTCTTCTGCGCGGTGGCGCCGAACGGGCCGATGTCGCCGTAGCCCAAGTCGTCGATGAAGATCACGACGAAGTTCGGCGGGGCGGCCACGATGCCTGCGGGCCAGGCCGTGCATGCGGCCGTCAGGAGGGCTGCCAGCACGGGCACGAGCCGGCCCAGCGTGACGAAGGTCAAGGTGCGGTCTCCTGCGCGGGCTGGTCCGAGAACCGGAACGGGTCGTCATGCCGCCGCATCTCCGCCACGAGCAAGGCTTCCAGTTCGGCTCGCTTGGCGGCGTGGGCGGGATCGGCGGCGAGGCTTTGTTGATCGGGACGGGGCGGCTCCGGCAGCGCCCGCGCCACGGCCGGATCATGATGCTCGGCCAGGAACTCCAGCGGGTTGTCCTTCAGGTTGAACAGCTGCGTGTGCAGCCCGCCGGACGGCGACTCGTACTTGACGAGCTTCCAATCCCCCCGGCGGACGCTGCGGATGCCGGGCTTCTGGCCGCCGCAGTAGACGCCGTAGAGCACGTCGCGGACCGTCTCCTGCTGCCCGTGGAGGACCGGCAGGAAGCTCCGGCCCTCGTCCGTCTCTGGACCCGCCACGCCGGCGATGTCGCAGAGCGTCGCCAGCGTGTCGCCCAGGGTGATGTTGCCCGGCGCCCGGCTGCCGGGCTTCACGCCCGGCCCCTTCACGATGAAGGGCACCCGCCAGGTGTGCTCGTAGAGATTCTGCTTGCCCTGGAGGCCGTGACGGCCGATCGCCATTCCATGGTCGGCCGTGTAGAAGATCCACGTGTTCTCCAGCTCGCCCATGGCCGCGAGCTTGTCGAGCACCCGGCCGATCTGGCGATCGATGTTCTCGCTGCAGGCGAACTCCCGCCCGAGCTCGTTGCGGATCGTCCGCTCGTCGCGGTTCTTCCAGACGCCGCTGACGGCCACCTCGTCGCGGACATCCATGTGGCCGTGGTCGAAGGGATGCCCGGGCAGCCAGTTCGGCGGGAGCGGCGGCTGGCGCGGATCGGCCGCCGGCAACGTCGCCTGGTCGGTGTGGTTCGATGCGCCGTACTTCGCGAGGAGCTCCGGCGTGCCGTCGCGGGTGTCGTGCGGATGCGAGAAGCCGAAGTAGATCAGGAACGGCTCGCGATCCTGCTTCCGCTCCCGATCAGCCAAGTACTCGAGCACCCGGTCGCCATGCCAGCCGCTGCCGCCCTCGTGCGTGCCGTCGCGCTTGGTGGCGTCGTGCCGGATCGTGAAGAGCGCGTCGGCAGCCTCGTAGGCGTTGCCCTGCTTGCAGGTCCGCATCGTCTCGTAGCCGGCCCGGTTGAAGACCGGTGCCAGCGTGAACTCCGCGATGTTCGCCGGGCAGTGCGGCGCCGGCACCGCCTCCGGCTGTTTCCGGCCCTTCTTCTTCGCGGGGGAGTGGGGCCCGATCGGCAGGTGCCAGACCGACCGTCCGCACATCACCATGTGCCGCGACGGCGTGCAGACGGCGCCGGAAAACGAGCCCATGTGGTAGGCGGCGTCGAAGACCATCCCCTCGGCCGCGAGCCGCTCGATCGACGGAGCGTGGAGCGTCGAGGCCGGGTTGTAGCAACGCAGGTCGAAAGGCGACTGGTCATCGACGATGATGTAGAGGATGTTCGGCCGCCGCGTCCGGGCATTCGGGCGGGCCGCGCCGGTCCCCGCCGGCACCGGGGCCTCGCGCCGCGATTCCGAGCTCGCCTTGGCTGCGGCGTCCGCGAAGGGCATCGGCCAGACCGGATCGGGCACATGCTCGGCGTTGAAAAACGCCTCCATCCGGGCGACGACGTCCGGATGTGCCGCGGCGACGTCCTGCGACTCCGCGGGATCCGCGAGCAGGTCGTAGAGCTCGGTCGGCCGGGCCGACTCCGGCCGCTGCTTTCCCGCCCGCCGGCGCACCGCCTTCCAGCGGTCGTCGACCGCGCACTGCCATTGCCCCTCGGTCAGCTCCCGGTAGAGCGTCCGCCCGGTGGGGGCGGTCTGGCCGCGGAGCGCGGCCGCGAGACTCACGCCGTCGAGCCCGGCCGGGATGCGGTCCCGCAGGCCCGCGAGATCGAGGAGCGTGGGCAGCCAGTCCTCGAACCCGGTCGGCGCGGCGATGGTACGGCCGGCCGGAATCTTCCCGGGCCAGACGGCGACCGTCGGCACCCGCAGGCCGCCCTCGTAGGGGGAGCCCTTCCAGTCCCGCAGGGTCCCGTTGCACTTGAGCCTGGGCGTGTCGAGCCCGCCGACGCCGGGTATCGTGCCGCCATTGTCGCTCGAAAAGACGAAGATCGTGTCGTCGGTCAGCCCGAGGTCGTCGAGCTGCTTGACGATCCTCCCCACCTCCCGATCCATCCGCGTGATCATCGCCGCGTAGGTCGCCAAGGGCCGACGGCAGGGCACGTAGCCCCGGCCACCCAGATACGGCTTCTCCGGGCCGAAGTGCTTTTCATAGTCGGCCAACGACGGCTCGTCCGCCGGCACCTGCAGCGCCACATGCGGCACGGTCGTCGGCACGTAGAGGAAGAACGGCCGGCCGGCATGCTGCTTGATGAAGTCCAGCTGCCGCGCGGCGATCATGTCGGCCGAGTAGTGGCGGCCCACGAACGCCGCGAACGCGTCGGGCTCCGCCGCCCTCGCCTCCGGGACGGTCCCGCCCCGGGCCACCGGCCCGCCGGCGAGCGACGTGTTGTCGAGAGCGACACGGGTGCGACCGTCCCAGAGGTGATCGGGATAGAACGTATGCGCCTCGCGCTGGCAGTTGTAGCCGAAGAAGTCGTCGAAGCCGCAGGCGACCGGGTCGGACACGCTCCCCGGGGCGCCGAGTCCCCACTTGCCGAAGCCCCCCGTCGCATAACCGGCATCTTTCAGCAACCGCGCGAGGGTGACCGTGCCGGCCGGCATCGGCGCCTGCCCCTCCGGCTTCGCCTCGCGGTTGCTGCGGATCACCGCATGCCCCGGATGCTTGCCGGTCATCAGCACGCAGCGGCTCGGGGCACAGACTGCGTTGCCGGACCAGTGCCGGGCAAGCCGTGTGCCGCGGGCGAAAAGCGCGTCGATGTGTGGCGTCTTGATGTCCTTGGACCCGGTGCAGGAGAGGTCTCCGCTGCCGAGATCGTCGCACAGAAAGAAGATGATGTTGGGCCGGCGCGGGGCATCCTCCGCGGCGGCGCCGCAGGCGAAGACGACGAGGAATGCCACCACGGACACGCGTGTCCACGACCTGCGCATGATGCTGCCTCCCGGAAGGAATCGTGACCGTCAGTTCGCCGCCGCGGGCTGCCCCGGCTCGAGAAACCCGATGATCGCCTCCTGCAGCGTGGCGTGCTGCACGTCGGCCGCGCCGGGATAGACGAGTTCGCACGGAACGCCCACGGCGTCGAGCCGCTCCTCGAGCTTCACGCCGAAGTTCGCCGTGTGGGTCGGATCCTTCTCCTCCCGCCCGAGGGCCGGCGGCGCCGTGTAGTACAGGTACACCGGCGGATCGTCGGCCGACACGAGCGCGTAGGGCGAATACGCGTTGATCCAGGGCAGAATCTCGTCTCGGGCGGCGAGAAACTGGCCAAACCCCTTCGTGAAGCCGAAGGCATGCCCGCCGTAGCGGCTGTTGGGCGTCCACTCCTGCATCTGCCGGGGATCGAGCGTGGTCTGCGCGCCGGTGACGGCGGCGGCGCGAAGCCGCGTCGACTCCCGGGAGATCGGATCGGCGCTCTCGGGATCGGCCATGTCGTCATGGAAGGCGAGCCACAGACTCGTGCAGGCGCCCGCCGAGCCGCCGGAGGCCACGACCCGCGCCTTGTCGATACCCCACTCGGCCGCCTTGCTCCTGACCGTCTGCAGCGCGCGGGCGGCGTCCGCCAGCGGCGCCTTGACGGGCGGCTCGACACCGTCGGTCATCGCCTCCTTGATGAACCGGTATTCGACGCTCGCCACCGAAATGCCGGCGTCGAGCAGCGGCTCGAGCATGCCGCTGAGCCCGCTCATCCGGTTGCCCCCCTGCCAGCCGCCACCATGGATGAAGAAGAGCAGGGGGGCGGGCTGGCCCGCCTTCGCCGTAGTCGTCCTCCAGAAGTGCAGCTTCTGCTTCGGATGGTTTCCATAGGGCACGTCGATGAGCGTCGGCCGGGGGCCGAACTGCTGCCAGTAGGCGGTCTTGAACGGGTTCTCCGCCGGGCCGTCGACGTTTTCGTTCACGAGATCGGGCTGCACGCTTCGCCACCAGGCGTCGTAGGTGGCGGCCAGCCGCTGCACCACGTCGGGGTGCGCGGCGGCGACGTCCGTCTTCTCGCCGGGATCGCTCGCGATGTCGTAGAGCTCCCAGCCATCCGGACGGCCCTTCGTGTTCACGAGGCTCCACTTCCCCTCGCGGATCCGGCAGTTGCGATAGCCGCTCTCGGCGGCCTTGCCCCGATCCCAGCGGCCGACGTGCGTGACGAGCGGCCGGTCGGGCCAGGCCGCCGCCGCGTCGACGAGCAACGGCACCAGGCTGCGGCCCTCGACCTTCTCCGCCACGGCGGGAGGGATCGTCGCGCCGGCGATCTCGCAGAGCGTGGGCAGCACGTCGATGTGGGCGGTGACCGCCGGCACGTCGACGCCCGTGGGCAGCTTGCCCCGCCACCGCCAGAAGGCCGGCACCCGCGTGCCGCCGCGATAGGGGGAGCCCTTCTGGCCCCGCATGCGATCGTTAAACACGCCGGCGCCGGCCGCCGTCCCGTTGTCGGTGGTGAAGACGACGAGCGTGTCGTCGGCGATGCCCCACTCGTCGAGCTTCTTCATCAGCCGACCCATGTTCGTGTCGATGTTCTCGATCATGCCGAAGAAGCTGGCGACGTCGGCCCGGGAAGGCTTCCCCTTCCCGGCGATCCCGGCCGCCTCGAGCTTCGCAAGGTACGGGGCGTCGGCCCCGGGCGGCGGGTCGTAGGGTGAATGCGGCGCGTTGGGGGTGATCACGCAGAAGAACGGCTCACCCGACTTTCTCCGGGTATCGATCCAGTCGAGCGCCGCACCAAAGAAGACGTCGGTGCAGTAGCCCTTCGTCTGCACGAACTTCCCGTCGCTGCGGATGACCGGATTCATGTAGGCGTTGCCGGGCACGTCGCCGCAGCTGCCCGGATAGGTCTGGCCGATGCCGCCGGCGCCGTGGATGAAGACCCGGTCGAAGCCGCGTTTGCCGGGCTGATACTCGTCCTCGTCGCCCAGGTGCCACTTGCCGAAGATGCCGCTGGAGTAGCCGGCCGACTTCAGGATCTGTGGCAGCGTCGTGGCGGAGAGGGCCAGCCGCTCCCGCTCCAGGATCGTGTGGGTGATCCCGGAGCGAAACTCGTGTCGGCCCGTGAGCAGGGCGGCACGGGTCGGGGCGCAGGTGGGGCTCGCATGGAACTCGGTGAACCGCACGCTCTGGTCGCGGAGGCGGTCGAGGTGCGGTGTCTTCAGGATCGGATTGCCGAGGGACGCGATGTCGCCGTAGCCCTGGTCGTCGGTCATGACGTAGATGATGTTCGGCCGCCGGCCGGCGAGCCCCGCCGGCGCGGCGCCGGCGGCCGGCCGGTCCGGGATGGCTGTGGCCGCCCCGTCCCCGGCCAGCGTGAACTGGCCGGGCTTGCGGCCCCCGCTTCCGACCCGCTTCACGAGGCTGTCGCCCAGATCGGCGCGGGCGGCCTCGGCGAGCGCCTCGAGCCGTGCCACGATCTCGGGATGCTCGGCCGCGAGGTTGCGGCTCTCCTGCGGATCATGGGCCAGGTCGTACAACTCCTTGCCGATCGTCTCCCGGCGATACTTGCCAGGCCTGCCGTCTTTGCCCGGCTCCTGCCCCCGCATCGTGAGGAAGGTGTGCGGGAAGACGAGCTTCCACGCGCCCCGGCGCACCGCCCGCAGCTCGTTGTCGGCGTAGTAGAAGAGGTAGGTGTCGTCCTGGCCCTTCGCCCGCGTGCCGCCGCAGAGGATGTCGAGCCGATCATGGCCGTCGATCTTCCTGCCGTCCACCAGGCAGGAGCCCGCTTCCTCGGCCAGAGGCTCTCCGGTGAGCCGGGCGATCGACGGCAGCAGGTCGATCGTCATCAGCGGCTCGTCGCTCACCGTGCCGCTGGGAATCTTCCCCGGCAGCCGGGCGACGCAGGGCACGCGGACACCCCCTTCGAAGGCCGTGCCCTTGCCCTCGCGGAGCGGCCCGGCGGAGCCGGCGTGGTTGCCGTAGGAGAGCCAGGGGCCGTTGTCGCTCGTGAACACGACGAGCGTGTCGTCGGCGTGGCCGGTCTTGTCCAGGGCCGCCAGCACCGCGCCCACGGAGGCGTCGATCTCCGCGATCACGTCGCCGTAGAGCCCGCCGGGTGACCGACCGACGAAGCCCGCGCTCGCAAAGAGCGGCACATGCGGCATCGAATGGGCGAGATAGAGGAAGAAGGGTTTGCCGGCTCCGGCCGCGCCGGCCCGATGGATGAAGTCCACGGCCCGCTCGGTGTACCGCCGGGTGAGCGTCTTCTGGTCGTCGGCCGTGACCTCGGCATCGATGACCGTCTCGTTCTCGAAGAGCGGCAGCGGCGGATAGCTGCCGGGCTTCGCCTCCGGGTGGTGCGGCCACATGTCGTTGGAATACGGCAGCCCGAAATACTCGTCGAAGCCGTGGCGGGTGGGCAGGAACGGCGGGTGGTGGCCGAGGTGCCACTTGCCGACCATGCCCGTGCGATAGCCGCGGCTGGCGAGCAGTTCGGCGAGCGTCGTCTCCCCGGCGGCCAGGCCGTGGGTATTCCTGGGGCCGAGCGCGCCGTGGATGCCCAGCCGGTTGGGATAGCAGCCCGTCAGCAGCGCCGCCCGCGATGCCGAGCAGACAGCTTGCGCGACGTGGAAGTCGGTGAACCGGATGCCCTCGCGGGCCAGGCGATCGATGTGGGGCGTGGCCGCGACGGTGCCGCCGCAGCAGGCCGGATCGCCGAAGCCCATGTCGTCGGCGAAGATGACGACCACATTGGGCGGCGCGTGGCGCGGGGGCAGCGCCGCCGTGTCCGCGCGGGGCTGCGTGGCGGCCGCGGCCCGCGGCGCAGCCTTGCCGTCGAGCGCCGCCAGCCGGCGGCACTCGTCGGCGATCTCCTGCCAGGCCTTCGCCAAGGCGGCCACCCGCTCGGGCTGGGCGGAGGCGAGGTTCGTGGTCTCCGTGCGGTCGCGGGAGAGGTCGTAGAGCTCCCACGGGCCGCCCTTCACGGCGACGAGCTTCCAGTCGCCGACGCGGACGGCACGATGGCCCTCGTGGCACCACCAGAGCCGCTCGTGCGGCGGCGGGGCGGCGGGATTGGCGAGACATGCGGCGAAGCTCCGGCCCTCGAGCGGCGGCACAGGCTTGCCGTCGTGCGCCGCGGGCGGCGCGACGCCGGCGAGCTCGAGCACGGTCGGGACGATGTCGATCACGTGCACCGGTTGCGTCCGCAGGGCGCTCTTCGAGGCGATGCCCCGCGGCCAGTGGACGATCCAGGGCGTCGCGATGCCCCCCTCGTGCACCCAGGTCTTGTGGCGCCGAAAAGGCGTGTTCGCGCAGCTCGACCAGCCCGGACCGAGGCAGAGGTAGGTGCCGGCAGCGCCTGCCGTCAGTGCCGGATCGTGCCCCTTGCCGCGGATCATGATCTCGGCCGAGGCGCCGTTGTCGCTCAGGAAGAGGACGAGCGTGTCGTCGAGCGCCCGCATCGCCTCGAGCTGGCCGATGATCCGGCCCACCGCGCGGTCCAGCATCTCGATCATCGCGGCATGGATCGCCATCTTCGTGGCCTGGAACTCGCGCTGCTCTTGCGTGAGCTCCACCCACGGCCGCGGCCGGTCGATCTCCCCCGGCCCGAGCCGCCCGAGCACTTCGGGCTTCGGCTGATAGGGGGGCCCGACTTCGGGCTCGAGTGGGGCGAGCCGCGCGTCGACGATGCCGCGGGCGACGAGTCCGTCGTAGCGGGCCTGCCGCACCGCGTCCCAGCCGGCCAGGAAGCGGGCCTTGTACTTCGCGATCACGTCCTGCGGCGCCTGGAGGGGAAAGTGGGGCGCCGTGAAGGCCACGTAGCTGAAGAACGGCACGGCCGCATGGCGGGCCTCGTGGTCGCGGAGACACTCGACCGCGTGCTCCCCGATTGCGGTCGTGACGTAGAAGTCGGCACCGCCCTCGAGCGGCCGGCCGTCGACAGTGACGCCCTCGGGGTCGAAGAAGTCGTTCTGACCGCCCTCGACCTGGAGCGAGCGATGAAAGCCCTGCTGCCGCGGGTCGCCATCGACGTGCCACTTGCCCGAGTGGTAGGAGCGATAGCCGGCCGGCGCGAGGAGCTCAGGGAGCAGCCGCGCCCAGGCCGGCCGCTGCGACTTGCCCCCGCCCCCGACGCCGGGCATCGCATCGCGGCGGATCGACTGGGCATAGTGACCCGTCAACAGGGCGCCGCGGGTCGGCCAGCAGCGGGCGGTGTTGTAGCCCTGCGTGAACCGCAGGCCGCCGGCCGCGAGCCGGTCGAGGTGCGGCGTGGCGATCTCGCCTCCGTGGCTGCCGACGTCGGCGAAGCCGAGGTCGTCGGCGAGGATCACCACGACATTGGGCGGCGCGGCGACAGCCTGCGGACCGATCGCGAGGACCGCGAGGGCGACCGGCAAGGCCGACCGGCGAAGACCGTGAAGCCAGCGCTCGAAAACCATGGGGCGTCATTCCTGTCGTCGGGTCAGGCCTGGGATGGCACAGAACATAGTGGCACCGCGGCGCGACGATCCCGAGCCGTCAGGGCTTCAGGATCGAGTCGAGGGCCTTCGCGGAGGCCGCGGCACGCTCCTCGGGCTTCATCTGCCGCAGCCGCAACAGTTCGGGCCGCAATCGCGGCGCCCAGCCCGCATCGCCGTGGATGCGGGCGTCGATCTTGGCGAGCACGTCGTCGGCGTTCGTGCCGGTGGCCGCGGCGGCGGCCGCCACCACGCTGCGGAGATATTCCGCCGCCTGCACGTCGGGATTCGGCGTCGCGGCCGCGTCGAAGCGACCGAGTGCCCAGGCCATCCCCTCGCTCATGTGCTTCTGAAACATCGGCTCCTTCCAGGTCGTTTCGTTGTGGCCGAAGTTCGTGTAGAAGACCCGGCCGCGGCCGTAGTCGCGGACCCACGACACCGGCACGTGCCAGGGCTCCTTCGGGCTGCTGGCCTGCATGTCGAGGCTGACGAGCACCCGGAGATTGTCGGGGTTGTAGCGGGCGTCGTACTGATAGATCTCGTCCTTCCAGCGGAATCGCTCGGGCAGCATCGCCGTGATCCGGTGGCCGGGCTCGTGCACCACGAACGCATGTTCGCCGCCGCCGCCCCAGGGGTGCCCGGCGAAGTGACCACCGATCATGTCGCAGTAGGCGTCGGAACTCTTGAAGGTGTCGCTGGCGGCGTGGAAGCCGATGAAGGCCTTGCCCGACTTGATCCAGTCGAGGAACGCCGTCATGTCCGGGATAGGGAGTTCGCCCGTGGTGCTCGCGAAGATCACGCCGTCGAAGACGGCGAGCGCCTCCGGCGCGAACGCCTTGGCGAACTGCTCCTTGACGCCCTGCATCCAGACCGCGTCCGCAGCCCTGAACGCCGCCAGCTCGGCCTGGAAGGCCGCTTCCTGTTTCTTCCAGTCGGCGTCGCTCGCGTCGGCGGCCCGCTTCGGGGCCTTGGGCTGGGCGGCGCGGCCCGGCGGCATCCGCAGGTAGTCGAGGTGGTAGAGGTTGCTCTTGCGACCGAGTTCCTCGAGCACCGCCTCCGCCGTGCCGATCGACCCATGGCGAAACCCGGTGGTCACGCTCACACAGAGGAGCCGCGCCGGATTGCCGGCCGCGGGCTCGGCGGCAGCCGCACCAGCCGCGAGAACGCCGAGCACGAGCACCGCCGCCATCCGCATCATCGCGTTCACCACCGTCATGTCATTTCTCCCCGATGCACCAGAGTGAGTCATGGGTCCGCACGAACATCCGGCCGTCGACGCAGACCGGCGTCGCGACGGTCATCTCTTCGAGGTTGCCGCCACCGGCGGCGACGACCTCGAGCCGCTCCTCTGCCACCTTTCCCGGCCAAGCGAGCAGGCTCGCCTGACCGTCCTCGCGAATCACGATGACCCGACCGTCGACGACGACCGGCGAGGCGCTGTAGGCGTTGCGATTTTTCGGCAACTCGACTTTCGCAAGCGTTTCGCCGTTGGTCGAGGCGACGCATTCCACCCGACCTTTGTCGGTGCAGACGATGATCCGCCCATCCCGCTCGGCGGGCGTCGGCACGTCGGCTCCCAAGTCATCGCGGACCCACGCCACATGCGACGTGGTCACGTCGCCGGAGCCTCCGCGACGGATGGCCGTGAGCGTCCCGCCCCGGGCGTAGGGCGCGACGACGAGGTCCGCGACGAGCACCGGCGACGCGATCGACCGGAAATATTTGTGACCCGTCGGATTGAGGCCGCCTACGCGCCACAGCTCGCGGCCGTCGGCCGCGTCGTGGGCCGTGACATGGTCGGCGCCGAGGACGAAGAGCACCTCCGCCGGCTCGCCCAGCGCCGCGTCGCCGGCGGCCACCATCGGCGTGGAGTAGCTCTGCGCCGCTTCTTCAGGCGCATCGAGCAGCCGGTCGTGCTTCCAGAGCAGCTTGCCGGATCGCCGGTCGAAAGCCGCCAGATAGCTCGGGCCGGTCTGCATGACCGCCACGATCACGGCGTCTTTCGTCAGGACGGGCGACGTGCCGAGATCCCACCAGAGCGTGTCTTCACCGAACTGCGTCTGCAGGTTCGTCCGCCACGCGACGCTGCCGTCGACCAGGTCGAGCGCCGCCAGTTCGCCGCTCTTGTAATAGACGAAGACCCGCTCGCCGTCGGTGACGGGCGAGGGGTTCGCGCCGGTGGCCTTTTTGTGCTTGCCGGGCTTCTCGGCGCCCAGCGACCGTCGCCAGAGCTCCTTCCCCGACCGATCGAGGCAGACCGCACCATCCTTGCCGTCGATCGCGCAGGTGACGACGACGCGGTCTCCCCACACCACCGGCGTGCTCGCGCCCAATCCCGGCAGCTTCACCCGCCAGAGCACGTTCTGGCTCGGCCCCCAAGACGTGGCGTAGCCGGTGCCCGCGGCGGAGCCGTCGCCTGACGGGCCGCGCCAGGTGGGCCAGTTGTCGGCGCGTGCCCCCCACGGGAGGACCGCGATCAAGAGCACCGCGGGCCAAACCGCCGCGCGAAGAAGACGGGCTTCTCGGGGTGCGAACCGCATGGTCTGGTCCTCAGGAGCGAACGCCTTGTGACACGAGCCATAGGACTGAGAGTGTAACGCGTCAGCGGCGCGGGGGCTGACCGTCCGGTCCGTAGGGGTCGACGGGCCTGGGATTCGCCGTCGGCATGGCCGCTTGGACGTCCTGCCGCCACGCGGCCAGCCGGGCCGTGAGCACCCGCGCCCGCTCGGGCCGCTCGTGCGCGAGGTCGTGCCGCTCGTCGGGATCGCTGGCGAGATCGAACAGTTCCACGCGGCCGTCCTCGAAATGCTCGACGAGCTTCTCAGTCCCCGGCCGCGGGCCGTCGCCGGCGATGATCGCCCCGGCGGGCCGGCCACCCTGGTTGGAATAGTGCGGATAGTGCCAGCAGAGATCCCGGGCCGCGGCGCCCGCGCCGGCGAGCGGCCCACGGAGGCTCCGCCCATCGAGAACGACCCCTTGCGGCCTCGCCACCCCGGCCGCATCCAAGAGCGTCGCCGCGACGTCGAGCGTCGTCACGGCCGTGTCGCAGGTCGTCCCCGGCTGCGTGACGCCCGGCCAGCGGACGACGAGTGGCACGCGGATCCCGCCCTCGTAGACGAAGCCCTTGCCGGCGCGAAGCGGACGATTCGAGGTGGGCGCCCCTTCGGCCGTGGCAAGCCCGCCGTTGTCGCTCGTGAAGACGACGAGCGTGTCGGCGGCCCGGCCCGTCTTCTCGAGGGCCGCCAGGACGGTCGCCACCGTCTCGTCCATCTCCCGCACCATGCCCGCGTAGACAGGATGATCCTGCACGGCGCGGGTCGCCGGATCGCCAGCGGACGGCGCTGCCACGTCGAATGCCGGCCCGACGCCGACAGCCCGCCTGCCCTCCTCGGCGGCGAGCTCGGGGCGGGTGATGAGCGGCACGTGCACCGAGTGCATCGGGACGTAGCAGAAGAAGGGCGCGTCGCGGTGCGCCGCGATGAACGCGGCCGCGGCCGCGGCGATTGCCCGCGCGTGGTGCGGATCCTCGGGCGGCCCGCTCCCCGGCGGCACCTTGGTGAGGTCGTGCGCGGTGAAACCGTGCGTGGGGATGTCCCGCGGCGGGCCCAGATGCCACTTGCCGAAGACGCCACAGGCGTAGCCTGCGTCGCGCAAGAGCTCCACCACGGTCACCTCGCGCTCGGGAAGCGCGGGCAGATAGTCGGCCGGCAGCAGGGATCCACGGCGGCCGCCGCCCAGGAAGTTCGTGATCCGCACCCGGGCCGGGTGGCGGCCGGTGAGGAGCGCCGCGCGGGTGGGCGAGCAGACGGGCGCCGCGGCATAGCCGCGGCGCAAGAGCATCCCCTCCGCAGCCAGACGGTCGATCGCCGGCGTGCGATAGAAGCTCGAGCCGGTGCAGCCGAGGTCGTGGGCACCCAGATCGTCGGCCAGGAAAACGAGCAGATTCGGCGGCCGCGGCTTCCCGGTCTCCGCGTCCGGCGCCGCGGCAGCGCCGGACTGCGCACCTGCGGCCGAGACCACCGGCTGCCACCAGGCGTCGAGGCGCCGCGTGAGGTCCGCGACGACCTGCGGCCGGTCGGCGGCCAGGTTCGTCGTCTCGTCGGGATCGCGGGCCACGTCGAAGAGCTCGACCCGCGTCGGCACCGATTCGGGCCGCGTCCGCTCGTCGGCCCTGTGCGCCGCGTCCGGCACCGGCACGATCAGCTTCCAGTCGCCGCGCACCGTCCAGCGGGAGAGGAGGCTCTGGGCCGGGTCGTCGAGGTCGACAAGCGTGTGGGTGAAGCAGGCGCCGAAGACCTGCCCGCGGGCGGCGGCCGCCTGCGGGTCGAGCAGGTTCACGCCGGGCAGCCCGGCCGGCAGGGGTGCGCCGCAGGCGGTGAGAATCGTCGGCATCAAGTCGATGCAACTGGCCAGCGCGTCACTCATCCCCGGGGCGATCGTGCCCGGCTGCCTGAGCATGATCGGCGTCCGCAGGCCGCCGTCGTAGGGAGAGAGCTTCGACCGGGCCGCGAACCTCGGGCTGTCGGGCGCCTGGATCCAGCCGTTGTCGGTGACGTAGACGACGAGCGTGTCGGCCGCGAGCCCCTCGCGGTCGAGGTGGTCGAGCAGGTCGCCCACCGTGCGATCGAACCGTTCGACGTTGCCCCAGTAGCGGGCCACGTGGACGCTGTCGGTGCGTCCCCGATAGTGCTCCACGAGCTCCGCCGGCGGGTCGTGCGGGTCGTGCGGCAGCATCGGGGCGTACCAGACGAAGAAGGGCTTGCCGTCGGCGCGGCAGCGACCGATGAAGTCCTGGATGGGCGCCATCGTCTTGCGGCCGATCTCGAGCCCCGCGTCACCGTGCCGGCTGCCCTTGGTCATCCCCTCGGTGAAGCCGCCGCGCGAAAAATCTCCCTGCCACCACTTGCCCGTCTGCAGGCTGCGATAGCCCTGCGCGGCGAGCAACGCCGGCAGCGTCGGCCACTCGGCCAGATGCCGGTTCATCCGCTCGCGGCCCGCCTCGAAGTCGGCCTTGCCCGCGGGGCTGCCGCGCGGCACGCCCGGCTCGGCGGGTGGGTCGTTCCCGACGATGCGGTGCTCGTGCGGATAGCGGCCGGTGATGATCGACGCCAGGCTCGGGCAGCAGAGGCTCGTCGTGACGTAGCCTCGGCGGTAGACGAGGCTTTCCCGCGCAAGCCTGTCGAGCGCCGGTGTCCGCAGGTGCTCGTGCCCCATGAAGCCGTAGTCGCGCCAGTGCTGATCGTCCGAGACGATCAGCACCACGTTCCGCGGTCGGGCGGACGGTGCCGCCTCGGCGGCGCGGGAGCGCGCCGGCCCGACCGCGGCGGGCAGCAGCAGGGCGACGATCACCGCCAGCCGTGCGACTCGGCGGCCTCGAGCTTGTCTTTGCGTCATTTCGATCACCGGCATGCGCGAATGGTGGCAGGGTGGCCCGGGCCGCGGCAGATGGCCGGCGCGCAGCGTACCACCCTCTTGAACGTCCGCAACGCCCGAACGTTGCTGCTGCCGACCCCATGGCCTCCTGTCCGAGTTTGGGGCCGGCTGCGCCGAGGACTATGCTTGCGGCAAGCGATGGCTCGAGGCTCCCTTCCGCCCCACACCAGCCCGTGAGGTCTTGCATGCGCCGCCTCCTTCTTGCTTCTCTCGTCGCGGTTCCGGTCCGTTGGCTGCCCGGCGCCGCGCTGGCGGCCGGGAGCATCCTCGGCGCGCTTTCACTTTCATCGGCGGCGCCCGCCGCCAGGGCGGCCGATGCCGCCGCGGAGGCCGCGCCACGACCGCAGCAGCGGTTCGAGCAACGCGGCGAGCCGATGGCGGCCGGCGTCGAGCCGGCGCCGGATGCCTTCACCGTACGGCCGGGCTTCGCCGTCGAGCGGCTCTTCGTCGTGCCGAAGGATGAGCTCGGCTCGTGGGTCTGCATCACCACCGACGCCCGCGGTCGGCTCATCGCCAGCGACCAGGGCGACAAGGGGCTCGTGCGGATCACGCCGGCGCCGCTCGACGGCTCGGGGCCGACCGTCGTGGAGCGGATTCCCGTCAACCTCACCTCGGCGCAGGGCCTGCTCTGGGCGTTCGACGCCCTGTACGTGGTCTGCAACGGCGGGCCCGGCAGCGGACTCTACAAGGTCACCGACGCCGATGGCGACGACACGCTCGACACGGTCGAAAAGCTGCGGGCGTTCGACGGCGGCGGCGAGCATGGGCCGCACGCCGTCCTCCTCGCGCCGGACGGCGAGCGCCTGTTCATCGTCTGCGGCAACCACACGAAGGTGCCGTTCGCGGTCACGAACGTCACCGAGCCGCAGACCATGGGAGGCGTCCGCGCAGCGCAGCGGCGCGTGGGCCTGCCGGCCGATGGCTCGAGCCGGCTGCCGGCCAACTGGGACGAGGATCTCCTCACCGCGCGGATGTGGGACGCAAACGGTCACGCCGCCGGCATCCTCGCGCCGGGCGGGTATGTCGCGAGCACCGACCGCGACGGCAAGCAGTGGGAGATCTGGAGCGCCGGCTACCGCAACCCCTACGACATGGCCTTCAACGCGGACGGCGAGTTGTTCGTCTACGACGCCGACATGGAGTGGGACTTCGGCACGCCCTGGTATCGCCCCACCCGCGTCAACCACGCCACCAGCGGCAGCGAGCTGGGCTGGCGGAGCGGGTCGGGCAAGTGGCCCGCCAGCTTTCCCGACAGCCTGCCGGCCGTCGTCGACATCGGCCCCGGCTCGCCGGTCGGCGCCGGCTTCGGCTACGGCACGAAATTCCCGGCGAAGTACCAGCGGGCCTTCTACATCTGCGACTGGACCTTCGGCACGATGTACGCGATCCACCTCGCGCCCGAGGGTTCGACCTACAAGGGCGTCAAGGAGGAGTTCGTGTCGCGGACGCCGCTGCCGCTGACCGACATGACCGTCGGGAAGGATGGCGCGATCTACTTCACTGTCGGCGGCCGTGGCGGCCAGAGCGAGCTCTACCGAGTCACCTACAAGGGCCCCGAGCCGACCGACCCGGTCGATGCCAGGGATCCCGCCGAGGCCGAGGCCCGGCAGGCCCGCCGCGCCCTCGAAGCCTTCCATCGCCCGGCCGCCGATCCTGTCGCCGCGGTCGCCGCGGCACTTCCGAAGCTGTCACACCCCGACCGCTTCATCCGCTATGCGGCCCGCATCGCGCTCGAGCACCAGCCGCTCGACCGCTGGCAGTCCGAGGGCCTCGCCCTGGCCGACCCGCGCGGCCGGATCACCGCCGCGATCGGCGTGGCCCGGCAGGCCGATCCGGCGGCCCGCGACGCCGTTCTCGCCGCGCTCGACGCAGTCGATCCGGCGGCGCTCGACACCGCCGGCAAGATCGACCTGGTCCGCGCCTACGAGCTCACGCTCATTCGCCTCGGGGGCCCGACGGCCGCCGCGAAGGCCCGGATCGCCGCCCGCTTCGGGCCGCTCTTCCCCTCGGGAGCGTTCGACCTCGACCGCGCGCTGGCGAGCCTGCTCGTGGCCGTGCGGGCGCCCGGCATCGTGACCACGCTCGTCGACCTGCTCGCCGCGCCGAGCGGCTCCGCCGGAGCGACGAACCTCGCCCCGAACGAGGAGGAACTCAAGCAACTCATCGCCCGTAACGCCGGCTACGGCGCCGCGGTGAAGGCCGCGCTCGAGAAGCGAACCGACCTCCTGCAGATGCACTATGCCTATGTGCTGCGAACCGTCACCGAGAAGGATGCCTGGTCGCTCGCCGACCGCAAGGGCTACCACGAGTGGTTCACGCGGGCGCGGGACTGGGCCGGCGGCAACAGTTTTCGCAAGTTTCTCGCGAACATCGAGGCCGAGAGCCTCATCGGCTACAGCGAGAACGACAAGCTGGCGCTCGAGACGCTCGGTGCGCGCAAGCCCTACCAGCCGCCCCCGCTGCCCAAGCCCGAGGGCCCGGGCAAGCGGTGGACCGCCGAGGAGGTGCTCGCCCTCGCCCGCCGGCCGGGCACCGAGGGTCTCGCCAAGGGCCGCGACTTCGCGCACGGCAAGCGGAGCTTCGCCGCCGCCCGGTGCATCGTCTGCCACCGCTATGGCGAGGAGGGCGGCGCGACCGGGCCCGACCTCACGCAGGCCGCGGGCCGGTTCAAGCTCGAGGACTTGGTCGATGCGATCGTCCATCCGAGCAAGGTCGTCTCCGACCAGTACAAGGCGAGCATCGTGCAGACGGCCGACGGCCGGGTTGTCACCGGACGGCTCGTGAGCGAGACGGCCGACGCGATCACCGTCGTGACCGATCCGGAGGACGCGACGAAGTTCGCCGTGATCAAGCGGTCCGACATCGAGGAGATCCTGCCCTCGAGCGAGTCGCTGATGCCGAAGGGGCTGCTCGACCAGCTCGGCGAAGCCGAGGTGCTCGATCTCCTGGCCTACGTGCTCTCGCGTGACAAGCCCAACGACGGCCGGTTCAAGCGCAAGTAGTCGCGCCGGAGCCGATTTCGTGGCGAGACGTTCTTCAACGTGTCGCAATCGGGTTGCACGGGCGTTGGTGAGGGGCCGCCGCTGCCCCGCACCTACCCGCAGCATGATGCCATGATGCTAGGCCCGGAAGGCCGGGTCAGCACCAGCCGGTGGAGGCTCGCCAAGGCAAGGTCGGCAGGATGCCAAGCCTTGCCGGACAGTCGCTGGCACTCTCGCCCGACTGCGTCGCATGGATGCGACGCGCAGCACCTGCGAGCGGAGGCTCGCCAAGGCAAGGTCGGCAGGATGCCGAGCCTTGCCGGACAGTCAGTAGCGATAGATGGCCGCGACGCCGCTTGGCGTGGGCAACGCGCCATGGTCGACCGCCACGACGCCGCCGCCGTGAAGCACAACCGTCTCCGCGAGCGTGCCGACGAGATCGTCTTCGCGCACCCCCGGAGCGTCGCCTGTGCGTGACGCGTCGGCCGGCACAGGACCGGTCACGATGACGGCGCCGGTGACGGGATCGATCCGGCCCGGCTCGAACCGATCCCGCTCGACCAGCAGCGTGGCGACCCGGCCCGCGGCCGCGGCCGCGGCGATCGCGCCCGGTTCAGCCGACCCGCGGCCGTGGCTGTGAGCGGCGGCGAACATCTCCAGATCGTGCGTCTGACGGGCCGCGCGGGCGGCGGCGAAGACGGGCGCCACGAGCCCCGGGAGCTCCGCGCGGGGCAGGAGGTGCACGTCCTTGGCGACGCCTTCCGCCAAGAGCAGCCGATTCTTCGAGAGTCGCCGGAACGCGGCCGCCAGTCGGCTCGGGGCCACGAGTACCAATGGCAACTCCGAATGCCGCGTCACCCGCTCGTGCACCGTCTCGTCGACGGCGCGGAGAAAGATCTCGGTGTCGTCCTCGATGTCCTCCCGCTTGCAGCCCGTGCCGCCGTGCACCGCCGCGGTGCCGGCCAGCCCCGCCGGCCCCATGCCCCGCTCGACGCGATGCGGCTGGAGGATCTCGGCGTCGACCACCTCGTCGCGCGTGAAGCCGCTCTCCGTGCGACCGTCGAGTGGCATGTCGTGCAGCGGCACCGGATCGAGCCGCTCGACGCCCGCCTCCGTGACCAGCCCCTCGTAGACATGCGCGGCGCGGCTGGAGAGCACGAGCAGGTTGAACCGCTCGCTCGACGCCGCGATGCGCAGCAGCGGCATGGTGTGGAACCGCGGCGCGGCGATCGCCAGCGGCGCCACCGGCATCTGGAGCAGGAACGCCTCCGCGGCGCCAGCGGTGGCGAGCACGGCCAGGCCGTCGCGGGTGTGCTCCCAGAACGCACGGTCCGCTTCCAGCAGGCGGAAGGGCCGCAGTTCGTGCGCGATCGCCGCACGGGAGAGCGTCGGCGCCAAGGCGGCGCCGAGCGCCTCGATCAGGTGCCGGAACGCCGGCCGGTCGACCGTGTTGTCCGGGACGCGGCGATGCGTCGGCATATAGAGCGACAGGCACTGCCGGGGACGGTCGCCGAGCAGGCGGCGCACCGTCTCGAGGGACACATGCCCGATCACGACGGGGGCTGTCGGGGAGGTCGCCATGGGAATCTCCGCGGGCCGCCAAAGCCGATATCGGGAACCGATATCAGAAGCCAACACCCGCGTCCTGCGCCACGCCGGGCCGTCGCCCGGTGACTCCCTGCTCCCTGGAAGGGACGCTGACAACTGTTCTCACCGAGCGGCCGCGAGGCAAATCGGCCCGGGCAGACCGGATTCGACACCGCGGAAACCCCATCGGGGCGGTATCCTGGAGACACCGCGCGACACGCCCATCCCATGACCGCATCCACCTCCGACCGACACTTCGACGACTGCCCCGACCGCCGCGGCACCGGCTCCGAGAAATGGGATCGCTGGGCCGGCCGGGACATCCTCCCGCTCTGGGTGGCCGACATGGATTTTCGAGCGCCGGAGGTCGTGCTCGACGCGATCCGCGCGCGGGTCGACCATGGTGTCTTCGGCTACACAGCGGACCCGCCGGGGTTTGCGCCGGCCCTGGCCGAGCATCTGCAGGCCAGGCATGGCTACGCGCCCGACCCGGAGTGGGTCGTCGGCACACCCGGCGTCGTGACCGGCCTGGCGCTCACGGCCCGGCTCCTCGCCGAACCCGACGACGAGATCCTCACGTTCACGCCGGTCTATCCGCCCTTCCTCACGCTGCCCGGCCGGGCGGGTCGGCGCGGCGCGCGGGTGCCGCTCGTGCAGTCCTCGCCGGCGGGTGCGCAGCGCGATCTCCGGTGGGGAATCGACTGGGACGCGCTCGAAGCCGCCGTCACGCCGCGTTCACGGCTCTTCTGGCTCTGCCATCCGCATAACCCCACCGGCACGGTCTTCGCCCGCGCGGAACTCATGCGCCTGGCCGACTTCGCGGAGCGGCACGGGCTAACGGTGATCTCCGACGAGATCTGGTGCGACCTCGTGCTCGACGAGGCGGCGGGCCATGTGCCGTTCGCGAGCCTCGACCACCCGGCGGCCCGCCGCGCGATCACGCTCATGGCGCCGTCGAAGACCTGGAACCTCGCCGGGCTGGGCTGCGCCGCGGCGCTCGTGCCCGACGCGGGGCTCAGACAGCGGTTCCGGCCGGCCGGCGGAGGACTCGTGCCGATGGTCAATCCGCTCGGCTACGCGGCGGCCGAGGCCGCGTGGCGCCACGGCGACCCCTGGCGACAGGCGGTCATCGAACTGTTGCGGCACCACCGCGACCTGGTGGTCGAGGCCGTCGCCCAGATCCCGGGACTCTCCTGCGCCGTTCCCCAGGCCACCTATCTGGTCTGGATCGACTGCCGGGAGAGCGGCGTGGCCGACCCCCAGGCGGCCTGCGAGGCGGCCGGCCTGGGCCCGTCCGACGGGCGGGATTTCGGCCTGCCCGGCTTCATTCGGCTCAACACCGCCTGCGGCACACCGCTGCTCGCAGAGGCCCTGCGGCGGCTCGGCCGGGCTTTCGGGCACGGTTAGCAGGCCGAGCGTCGAGAAAGTCCGCAGCGGCCGGAATTCAGACCGCAACCCGGCGACGGGCCGGACGTTGAAAGCCTGAAGGCGGCTCCCCGGGCAGGGGCCCCAGGTGTACGCTCTCTCCCGACCTTCTCGCTGCAAAGGATTCCCTCATGCGGTCCACCCGCTCATGTGTCGCGTTTCTGCTCACCGCCGCCCTCGCGCCGGCGCTGGCTGTCGCCGCTCCCGGCAAGGCCATCGACCCGGAAAAAATCTTCGCCCGCAAGGATGCCGACAGTGACGGCTTCCTGACGGTCGATGAGTACAAGAAGGGCATGAAGGAGGAGCAGCTGGAGAAGGCCGACCGACGGTTCAAGAAGATCGACACCAACGGCGACGGCAAGCTCTCCCTGGACGAGTTCAAGGCGGGCATGCCCAAGCCCAAGCAGTAAGCCCGACTCCCCGGAGGACTCCTTGATGCGCCCGTTTGCCAGACGGCCTCGCCCCGTCCGAGCCGGTGTGGTCGCCGGCATCGCCGCGGCGTCGATGTTGTGCGCCTGGACAGGCTGGGCCGCCAAGCCCGAGGCGGCCAGCCGCTCGGCGCAGTCGGCCAGACGGGGCGAGAAGGCCAGGCGGGAGCAGCCGATCCGGCTGCCGGCCGTCGTCCTCGCGGCGCCCGTCGGCCCGGTCATGGACGTCGCGGCCATCGACCGCAGCCGGCGGGGCGCGGTCGCGAACGCGGCCGCCGAGATCGATCGGCTGCTGGCCGTGCACTGGCAGGCACATGGCGTCGAGCCGTCCGAGCGGCTCACCGACCCGCAGTTCGTGCGGCGGGCGTATCTCGAGATCGCCGGCCGCATCCCGTCGTTCGACGAGACCACCCGGTTCCTGGAGTCGACCGCGAAGAGCAAGCGGGCGGACCTGATCGACGAGCTCCTGGAGAGCCCCGACTATGTCAGCCACTTCTACAACTTCTGGGCCGACATCCTCCGGCTGGCCGAACGGCCGCAGAAGGACCTCTTCTTCGAGCCCTATCTCGACTGGGTGAAACGGTCGATCGCCGCGAACGTGCCCTACGACCGCTGGGTGCACGAGATGCTCACCGCGGACGGCAAGGTCTGGGAGAACCCGGCGACCGGTTACCAGCTTCGCGACAAGGGGATGCCCTTGCCCTACGTCGACAACACGGTGCGAGTGTTTCTGGGCACGCAGATCGGCTGCGCGCAGTGCCATGATCATCCCTTCGACAAGTGGACGCAGCACGAATTCTACGAGCTCGCCGCCTTCACATCGGGAACGCGGATGCGGCTGGCGGGCATGAGCCCCGGAAAGAAGTCGGGGCTCTCCAAGGAAGAGGCGAAGGCGACGGCCCGCGAGGCCCGCAAGGCCAATGCCGAGTCCCTCAGGCAGGTGCGAGAGATCACGCAGGAGGTGCAGGCCCGCGTGAAGGCCAAGAAGGCCGACAACGGCCTGCGGTTTTTCGTCAACGCGAACCTGACGAGCGTCAACCACCACGACGCCAAGCTGCTCCTGCCCCACGACTACAAGTACGACGACGCCAAGCCGCTCGGGGCTGTCGCTCCCCAGGTGCTCTGGGGGAAGATCCCGACCTCGGCCGCGGGGCTCGATGGCCGCGGGAAGTTCGCCGCCTGGCTCACCGCGCGGGACAACCGACAGTTCGCCCGCACGATCGCCAATCGGCTCTGGCGGAAGGTGATGGGCGTCGGCCTGGTCGAGCCGGTCGACGATTTCCGCGAGGACAATCCGGCCTCCAACCCCGAGCTGCTCGAGCACCTGACCGATCTCGTGCTGGCCCTCGACTTCGACCTGCGGGAGTATGTCCGCGTGCTCGTCTCCACAGACGCCTACCAGCGGCGGGCGGTCCTGCACGACCCGACGGCCTCCGAGCCCTTCCACTTCGCCGGCCCCGCGCTCAAGCGCATGACCGCCGAGCAGCTCTGGGACTCGATCCTCACGCTCGTCGCCCGCAACGAGTGGGCCTTCCAGCGGCCCACGGCGCCCGCGTATGCCCAGCTCGCCAACATCGACCTTACCGCCCCGGGCATGAGCTACGAGAAGGTGGAGAAGGCCTACGACACCTTCAACGACACCTACGGGATCAACCGCTACCGCGTGCGGCTGCAAAAGCAGTATGGCTACCAGGGACAGGTCCTCGTCCGGGCCAGCGAGCTGCCGGCGCCGCTGCCTCTGGGCCACTTCCTGCGGCAGTTCGGCCAGAGCGATCGCGAGTCGATCGAGGGGGCGCGGACCGTCGCCACGGTGCCGCAGATTCTGGCGATGTTCAACGGCCCGATCACGCACAGCATGCTCGAGCGCGGCAGCGTGATCTACGACGAGGTCATGGAGCACGACCCCCGGCAGGCGGTCGACGTGATCTTCCTGGCGATCCTCGCGCACCGGCCGTCGGCCGAGGATCGATCGTTCGCCGTCCAGGAAATCCGCTCGGCGGAGAGCCCCGCCGCCGGCTGCGGCAACCTGATCTGGGCGCTGCTCAACACCCGCGAGTTCATCTTCATCCAGTAGGCACGGACCGCGGCCGCGGCCGCGGCGATCCCCGAGGATTCCTCCGCCATGACACGCCCCTCCCGCTCCCGCACCGGATGCTCCCGGCCCGACGCGTCGGCGGCCCGTCGCGAGGCGTTGACGCGGCGCGATGTGATGGGCCACCTGGCGCGGACGGCCTTCGGCGTCGGCCTGCTGCCGGGCCTCTCGGCGGCGCTCGCGGCGGCCGACGCGGCCAAGCCCGCGAAGGCCAAGCAGATCATCTATCTCATGATGCAGGGGGCGATGAGCCACCTCGACACCTTCGACCCGAAGCCGGGCCGTGAGGAGCAGGGGGAGACCACCCCGATCCGGACGAAGACCCCCGGCGTGCTCTTCGGCCAGTCGCTCGAGAAGCTCGCCGGCATGTCCGACCGGCTCGCGGTGATCCGCTCGCTGGCGACGGAAACGGGGGCTCACGAGCAGGGCCAGTATCTGATGCGGACGAGCTATCCCATGATCAACAGCATCCGCCATCCGGCGTTCGGATCGTGGGCGGTGCACGTCATGGGCAAAATCAGCAAGGACCTCCCCTCCTACGTGCTCGTCGGCAACGGCAACGATCATCCGGGTGCCGGCTTCCTCGATCCCTCGCTGACGCCGGTGCCGGTGGCCGACCCGACCAAGGGATTGGAGAACACGCGGCGGCCCGGCTATCTCTCCGAGGAGAACTTCAGCCGTCGCCTCTCCCTCGCCGACCGCATCGATCGCGACTTCAAGCAGCGGTACGCCGGCCGACAGCTCGATGCCTACAACCAGCTCTACAAGGACGCCGTCCGCCTCATGGGCAGCGTCGATCTCGAGGCCTTCGACCTCTCGAAGGAGAAGCCCGAGACCCGCGAGCGGTACGGCGACTCCAAGGTCGGACTCGGTTGCCTGTTGGCCCGCCGGCTCGTGGAGAGCGGCGTGCGGTGCGTGGAGGTGGAGTTCGGCGGCTGGGACATGCACCGGGACGTGTTCGACGAGATGGACGAGAAGGGCCCGCAACTCGACCGCGCCATGGCCGCGCTCCTGGACGACTTGGCGGACCGCGGCCTCCTCTCGTCGACGCTCGTCGTGCTGGCGACCGAGTTTGGGCGCACGCCGCGGATCAACGAAAATGCCGGCCGGGATCATCACCCCGGCGTCTTTTCCTGCGTGCTCGCCGGCGCTGGCGTCCAGGGAGGCGCGATCCACGGTGCCAGCGACGCCCAGGGCTTCAGGCCCGAGCGGGACCCGGTCTCGGTGGCCGACTTCAACACCACGATCGCCGCCGCCTGCGGCCTGCCGGTCGAAAAGGAGTTTCACGCTCCCAACGGCCGGCCGTTCAAGATCGGCAACGGCGGCAAGCCGATCGCGCCGGTCCTCGCCTGAGCGGCCCGCGCCGCGGCGGTCGGCAGCCGAGGCCGATCGTCAGCCGCCGGGGCGGCGTCAATCTGGGCCAAGCCGGCGAACCTTGCCGGCGATGTAGCCGCGCGATCAGCGCCCGAGCCCGCGCCGGCCGATTCCCCACCCAGCGGATCAGCATCGGCAACGGCATTTCAAGAACGAGGAAGACACCATGGCCCGCCGGAAGTCGCACAAGGAAACCTACGCCCAGAAGGTCGTCGGCATCGCCGCGATGGGGATGCCGGCACCGGTGCAGACGGTGGCGAAATCCCGGTGGGGGTCGCGTCTGCTGCTCGTCATCGTGCCGATCCTGATCGCGACCGGCGTGCTCACCGTCTCCTGGAACGGTGGCATCCCCATGTTCTCGGTGAACAAGCAACGGGCCGCCGTCGTCGGCGCCGAGGTCAAGCAGGAGGCGCTCAAGGCAGCGGAGCGCGTGCGGCAGTACAGCGAGTCCGGCTACCGCTGAGCGGTACCTGTGCCGGCCGCCTCGCGGGTCCAGCCGCCATCGATGAACCGCCACGGTCGACCTGGCGGCGCCGGATCCTGGACGCACTCCGGCAGCCGGGCGGGCGACCAGCCGTCGAAGCAGATGCGCCGCGCGAAGCGGAGGATCGTCCAGGGCATGCCCACGGCTGAGAAGAAGGGCGGTCCCGCGGAGGGCCACGGCCCCCCGTGCTGCATCGGCGGCGTCACTGCGAGTCCCGTCGGCATGCGGTTCTCGATGACGCGGCCGGCACGCTCGGTGAGCAGCCTTGCCACCATGCCGAACGCGGCGTCGTCGCGGCCGTCGCGGGCCGCATAGACGCTGGCCGCGAGCGATCCATGCACCGCCGCGACGGCGTGGCAGAGTTCCTCGAGCGACTCGCACGGTACCAGGAGCGTGGCGTTGCCGAAGGCCTCGACGAGCAGCGCGTCGGGTGCGGCGACGAGCGTCCCGCCCGAGACCTCGAGGAGCGTGGGCAGGTGCGTGCAGGGCCCGGGGCCGACGCCGCCCCCGGCCACGACAGATGCCCCGGCGGTCCGCAAGGCTTCGATGGCGGCCACCAGGCGGTCACGGCCCGCCGGCCCGAGGAGCACCTGGCCGCCGACGGCCTCGAACTTGGCCGCGAGCCCGGCGCGAAACCCGGCGGTCGCGGCATCGTCCACCATGAAGACGATGCCGGGCTTGGTGCAGAACTGGCCCGCCGATCCGGTCACGCTCGCGGTGAGTTCCCCGATGATCTCGTCGCCCCGCTCCGCGATCGCCCCGGGCAGGATCACGACCGGGTTCATGCTGCCCATCTCCACCCAGATGACGCGGCCGGCGGCGGTCGCGGCCGCATAGAGCCGCTTGCCCGCCGCCTGTCCCCCGGTGAACCCGGTCGCGCCCACGCGCGGGTCGGCCACGAGCCGCTCGCCGTCGGCCGGCGAGATCCCGTGGAGGAGTTGCACGGTCGCCGCCGGCAGACCGGTCTCCCGCAGGGCCTCGAGAGCCTCGCCGGCCGCCAGGTTCGACACACCAGGATTCCAGGGATGCGCCTTGGCGATCACCGGATTGCCGGCGGCGATCGCGGCGGCGAAGTCGCCCCCCGTCACGGCCCCGTAGGCGAGCGGAAAGTTGGCCGGCGGAAAAACGACCACCGGGCCCAGGCCGAAGGCGGCCGAGCGGATGTTGCGGGGCGAGTCGATCATCGCCATCCGCCAGGTGCCTTCGCGGGCGCTCGCCGCCGCCTGCCGGAGCTGATCGAGTGTCCGCGGCAGCTCCACCTCCGCCAGTCGCGGCTTCACCGCCAGCCCCGTCTCCGCATGGGCCACCTCGACGAGCTCCTCGCCCCGCGCGGCGAGCCGCGCGGCGAACCGCTCGAGGAAGTCGCCGATCCGCGCGGCTGGCACGCGGGCCAGTTCGCCGGCCGCTCGCACCGCCGCGTCGAGGGCCGCCTCCACGTCGCTCCAGCCGCTGGTCGGCCAGACTTCGGGCTGCTCGAGGCCGGTGGTGGGATCGATCGCCCGGAAGGAGCCGGCGGCGGCGGCGGCTCGCCATCTGCCGTCGATGAGGACGAGTTCGGGTGTGTTCGCGGCTGGTGGCGTCGAAACGGTCATGGGGGATGCTCCTCATGCTCTGGGGCGCGCGGGCCAGAAAACACGATAGCAGAGCGGCCCCGGGGCTGCCGTCGGGTAAGCTTTCGGGCTCCTCGACGGAGCACTGTCTCATGCGGCACGCCGCCATCCCGTCTTCCCTCTTCGCCTCCCACCGGCAACGGCTCGCCGAGCTCCTGCCGCAAAAGAGCCTCGCGATCCTCCATGCGGCCGACCTGCTGCCGACCTCCGGCGATGGCACCCTGCGGCTGCACCCGGCGAGCGACCTGTTCTGGCTCACCGGCATCGAGCAGGAGGAGAGCGTGCTCGTGCTCGCTCCCGACGCGGTCGACCCCGCCCACCGGGAGATGCTCTTCATCCGGCAGCCGAGCCCGCTGCTCGTCACCTGGGAGGGGCACAAGCTCTCCCGCGAGGAGGCCCGCGAGATCTCGGGCGTGGCACAGGTCCGCTGGCTCGCCGACCTACCCGCCGTGCTGCATGGCCTCGCCTGCCAGAGCGAGGCGGTCTTCTTGAACGCCAACGAGCACGAGCGGGCGAGCATCGAGGTGGAGCAGCGCGACCTGCGGATGGCGCGGGCGTTCATGGACCGCTATCCCCTGCATCGCTACGAGCGGCTCGCGCCGCTCCTGCGGCGGCTGCGGGCGGTGAAGGATCCGGCCGAGGTCGATCTGATCCGGCAGGCGGTGGGCATCACCCGCGCCGGGCTCGACCGCGTGATGCGAGTGCTCCGGCCGGGAGTCATGGAATACGAGCTCGAGGCGGAGCTGACGGCGGAGTTCATCCGCCACCGTGGCGGCATGGCCTACGAGCCGATCATCGCATCGGGAAAAAACGCCTGCGTGCTCCACTACCACGCCAATGACCAGCCCTGCCGCGACGGCGACCTCGTGCTGCTCGACGTCGGCGCCTCCTACGCCAACTACGCCTCCGACCTCACCCGCACGCTGCCGGTCGGCGGCCGGTTCTCGCCGCGGCAGCGGGCGGTCTACGAGGCGGTGCTGCGGGTGCTCGAGGCCGCGATCGCCCGGACGACGGCCGGCACGCGGCTGGCCGACTGGAAGCGGGCCGCGCAGCGTGACATGAACCGGGAACTCGTGGGTCTGGGGCTGCTCACGGCCGAGCAGGCCGCCGCCGACTCGCCCGCGGAGCCCGCCTGCCGCACCTACTTCATGCATGGGCTCGGCCACTCGCTCGGCCTGGGCGTGCACGACCTCGCGCCGCCCGACGGCCCGCTCGCCCCCGGCTGGGTGATGACTGTCGAGCCGGGCATCTACATTCCCGACGAGGGGATCGGCGTCCGCCTGGAGAACGACGTGCTCGTCACGGAGGCGGAGCCCGTCGACCTCTGCGCCGACGTGCCGATCCATCCCGACGAGATCGAGTCACTGCTGCGGCGGTAGCGGCTTCACGGCAAGGCTCGGCGTCGTGCCGACCTTGCCTGGGCGAGCCTCCGCTCGCTGGTACTGACCCGGCCCTCCGGGCCTGACCTCGCTCTCGGGGTCGGTGAGGGGCCG
>Ga0255182_1000270_pt1 | contig 40026 bp, 28 predicted proteins | sample Atl_UVDOM_RepA_8_FD_188420 | JGI IMG/M metagenome (GOLD analysis project Ga0255182, IMG submission 188420) | Freshwater microbial communities from Altamaha River, Georgia, United States - Atl_UVDOM_RepA_8d | ecosystem: Environmental > Aquatic > Freshwater > River | place: USA: Georgia...
AAACAGTTTGCCCAAATATATCTTTTATGTTTTTGAAAATATTAATTGGAGAGAACATAATGAAGCAGGTGGCGTACCAAGTTTATCCAAAACAAATGTTTATAAAATCAAAGTATTGGTTCCTCCAAATGACAATTTAAACGAACAACAAAAAATCGCTTCTTGTCTTTCTTCTTTAGATGCACTCATCACCGCACAGTCGGAGAAAATAGAGCAATTGAAGCTGCATAAAAAGGGATTGATGCAGGGATTGTTTCCAAAAATAGAAATTTAAGAAATGGCGGATTTAAATAAAATATACCTTTATAGAATGACACACATTGATAATGTGCCGCATATTTTGTCGCACGGTATTACCCATAGAAATTCTGTCAATAAAAACCCCAATTTTACACCCATTGGCGATTCCACATTAATTTCGACACGTGATGGATTTGTACTTGATAATGGCCGAACTTTAGGCGAATACATTCCCTTTTATTTTGGACCAAGAATGCCCATGCTTTATGTCATTCAAAAAGGATTTAATGGAGTTCCAATAACCCATGCACAAGACATTGTTTATTGCGTAACTTCCATCCAGAAAATTGTTGAAACAAAACAGGCGTTTGTTTACACTAATGGGCATGCCTTGGATACCTTCTCTTCACAATTTATACCGCAGGAGTTAGCTGATATTGATAATCAAGTGGATTTTCAAGCTATAAAAGTGAAAGATTGGAATAACCCAACCGACCTGGATTTAAAGAGGCGAATGCAAGCAGAATTTTTGCTTTTGGGCGATTTATCCTTTCCATCAGTTTTAGGTTTCGTGGTTAGAAACGAAACAGCAAAAACCCGATTGATAGGGTTTGGAGTAGCAGAGCAACAAATACGAATTAGATCAAACGCATATTTTTAAGTCATGATTAAATATTTAACCGGAGACATATTGGATAGCACGGCACAAGCCTTGGTCAATACCGTAAACACCTTTGGTGTAATGGGTAAAGGCATTGCTTTACAGTTCAAAAATCAGTTTCCAAACAATTATAAGCTATACAAAGAAGCTTGCGACAATAAAGCACTCAAAGTCGGTGATTTGTTGGTTACCGATGAAGAATCGCTTTTGTCAGGAAAGAAAATCATCATCAACTTCCCTACCAAAACGCATTGGCGTTACCCTTCGGAATACGAATACATCGAAAAGGGATTAGATGCATTGGTTAATGTTTTACAAGAAAAAAACATCAAATCTATAGCAATTCCGCCTTTAGGGTCGGGGAACGGTGGTTTAGATTGGACAAGAGTGAGAGCCATGATAGAAGATAAACTTCAAGGCCTTGATTGTGAAATTTACTTGTATGAACCTACGCATGCCATAAAAGAATCGTTAAAAAAAGAGCGTGTAAAACTCACGCCTGCGCGAGCCATGATGCTTTCTGTGTTGTATGACTTGGTACGAAACGGAGAATTTGTGTCTGAGTTTGCAGCCGAAAAAGTGGCCTACTTTCTTCAGCGGTTAGGAGCAGAAGATGCATTCAAATTAGAGTTCAAACCCAATTTTTATGGTCCGTATTCAGGTAAAGTAAGACACGTGCTTTATCACCTCAATGGTAGTTATGTGATGGGCTATAGCTCAAAAGACAAAAAGCCATTTGAAGAATTAAGCTTAATTATGGATGTGGAAAAAGAAGTGAATTCCTTTTTGGAATTACCTGAAAATCAACATTACAAGACAATTGTAGACAAAACCAAAAAGTTTCTTTCTGGCTATTATTCACCATTTGGTTTAGAATTACTCTCTACCATTGATTTCATCAAGACCGAAAAAGGAAAGGAAAAAGAAGCTGAGATATTGAATGAATTAGAAACATGGAGTGACAGAAAAAGAACATTGTTTGCCAATCCAATTTTCATAAAAAAAGCACTTTCAAATATAAATCAGTCATTAGCCTAAATCATGACACTTAAAGATCAACAACAACTGGGTAAAACCCTTTGGAATATAGCAGACGATTTGAGAGGTGCAATGAATGCGGATGATTTCCGTGATTATATGCTTTCGTTTCTTTTTCTACGGTATTTATCATACAACTACGAAGAAGCGGCAAAGAAAGAATTAGGAAGAGACTATCCAAATTTACCTGCTACAGATAAAAAAACGCCACTTTCAGTTTGGTATGCATCAAATAAAGACGAAGTAGTAGCGTTTGAACAACAGATGCGAAGAAAAGTGCATTATGTTATCGAACCAGACCACTTGTGGAGTAACATCAGCGAATTGGCTCGAACACAAAACCCAGAGCTTTTGGTAACGCTTGAATCAGGTTTTAGATATATAGAGAATGAATCTTTCGAAAGTGCCTTTCAAGGATTGTTTTCTGAAATCAATTTGAATTCTGAAAAACTTGGAAAAACATCAGCGGAACGGAACAAGAAACTTTGTACCATCATTCAAAAAATTGCAGAAGGCATTGCAGAATTCTCTGCTGATTCTGACACGCTTGGCGATGCTTATGAATATTTGATAGGCGAATTTGCAGCAGGTTCAGGCAAAAAAGCAGGCGAATTTTATACACCACAACAAATTTCCACTATACTTTCTGAAATCGTAACCTTAGACAGTCAAGAGCCAAAAACAGGCAAGAAAAATAAATTAGACAAGGTACTGGATATAGCTTGCGGTTCAGGTTCGTTGTTGCTCAATGTGAGAAAGCGAATCAAAGACAGTGGCGGAAGTGTAGGTAAAATATACGGACAAGAAAAAAATATAACTACTTACAACCTTGCCCGAATGAATATGCTTTTGCACGGCATGAAAGACACTGAGTTTGAGATATTCCACGGAGACACATTGGAGAATAATTGGTCATTGCTTAATGAAATGAACCCAAGCAAAAAAACAGAATTTGATGCTATTGTAGCCAATCCGCCTTTTAGTTTGCGTTGGGAGCCAAACGACACTTTAGCAGAAGATTTCCGTTTTAAAAGTTACGGATTAGCCCCTAAATCAGCAGCAGACTTTGCTTTTCTCTTACACGGATTTCATTTTTTATCCAAAGAGGGAACTATGGCTATTATTCTACCTCACGGTGTTTTATTCCGTGGTGGTGCAGAAGCAAGGATAAGAGAAAAACTATTGAAAGAAAATTACATTGACACTGTAATTGGTTTACCATCAAATTTATTTTACTCGACAGGAATTCCTGTTTCCATTTTAGTTTTAAAGAAATGTAAAAAGTACGATGATGTTTTATTTATTAATGCATCAGAACACTACAAATCAGGAAAAAGACAAAACACGTTAAGAGAAGGAGAAAACGGAGAGCCAAACGATATTCGAAAAATTGTTGAGACATACCAATTCCGACCAGACCATATTGAAAAATATGCTCGTAGCGTTTCAATGGATGAAATTGAAAAGAATGGCTACAATCTTAATATTTCAAGGTATGTCAGCACATCAGAAGACGAAGAACAAATTGACCTGGAAGATGTAAACAACAAATTGACTTCAATTAATGAAAGCATAAAAACAAATACAGACAAACACAATGAATACTTGAAAGAGTTAGGATTGAAACCGATTTAATGCCCACGCTATTTGCAAGCACATTGCCAAAGTGGATATTCCGGGTTAAACCTGGATTATCCAGGCGAACACTCATTTATCCTACTGGTATAATATAAAATTAGGTCGATGAATTTTCTCAGTGACCCTGATTTTATTGAAAAACTAAAGAATATCAATCATCCTTGCATCAAACAGAAATGTTTTGTGTTTTATTGGTCAATTTTAGGCACATAATCGCACTTTTATTTTTTCAGTGAAAAATACCTGTTTGAAAACCAAATTCAGGTAATCAAACACAAGTGAATTCTATGGAAATCTTAGAATTGTTTTTAGAAGATAAATGCTGAAGTTGGATTTTTTATAACCTGACGGTTTCGGGCTTGGTGAAGAAGCGGATTTCGAAGAACTAAACTGTTAACATAGCATAAAAGTTAGTACAACGAGATAGAGTGTTCATTTCTGATTTTTCAGATGAAAAAAAAAACGCCTACACATTTGTAGTGGAGATTTTTTTAATCCAAATTTTCTTTTTATACAGCCTTTTATTTTTGATAAAAAATGATCGAACTCAATCCTTTTAATTCATATCCATATTATGGAAAACATTTAATACATCTTCATCCTCCTCCATTTTTTCAATTAGATTCACTACGTCTTCCACTTGTTCGTCAGTCAAAGATTTGGTATGACTTGGAATTCTGTAAAATTCAGATTGTTCAGGTTCGATTTGTTTAAGTTCCAGTGCTTTTTGAAGTTTTCCAAAATCTTCGAACTCTGTAATTAGTACAATCTGATCATCTTCAATTTTAATTTCTTCTAAGCCATGATCGATCAATTCCAATTCAAGTTCTTCAAGATCAAAACCTGAATTCTTAATTCTGAACACCCCTTTCCTGTCAAACATAAAACTTACAGAACCAGAAACGCCGAGAGAACCACCAAATTTTGAGAAAACGTGTCTTATATTGGCAACCGTTCTATTCAAATTATTAGTAGCAGCCTCCACAACAATAGCTACACCGTGGGAAGCATAGCCTTCATAAACAACTTCATCATAATTTTCTGCTTCTTTGGAAGTCGCTTTTTTAATAGCATTTTCAACATTTACTTTAGGCATATTTGCAGCCTTGGCATTTTGAATAGCCATTCTTAAACGCGAATTATATTCTGGATCAGCCCCACCACTTTTAATAGCAATGGCTATTTCTCTGCCAATTTTGGTGAAGGTTTTTGCCATGTTGGCCCAACGCTTCATTTTTCTATTTTTTCTATACTCAAAAGCACGTCCCATAAACAAATATTTTGGGCCGCAAAATAAGGAGAAATTTATTTAATTAAAAATACAATTCCCATAAATGCAACTTTTACAACATTGTGACCGATAAATATGTAATAGTAAGAGATTGACATTAACTTTGCGTCGAAAAAATAAAAGGATTATGAAAAGGATGTATATTTTGGCCATTGTTTTAATCGGCATTTCCATTTTTTTACTCTTTAATGCCGCTGAAGATATGAGTACTTATGCTACATTTTCCGAAGCAATAACCAACGAAAAGACAGTAAAAATTGCAGGAAATCTTTCAAAGGATAAAAAGATGGAATACAATCCTGAAAAAGACCCCAATTATTTCAGTTTTTTTATAAAAGATACCAAGGGTGTTGAAAAAAAAGTGGTATTATTTGCTGCAAAACCTCAGGATTTTGAATTATCTGAGCAGATTGTGGTCACAGGTCAAATGAAAGGTGAAGTTTTCTATGCCTCTGACTTATTGATGAAATGCCCATCAAAATATAAGGATGAAGAGATTTACATTAAAAGTGAAAAAAGGAGTTAACCAGAATGGATCAGATTAATTATGTTGGGGAACATTTGTGGGCTGGGAAACTTGGTCATTTTTTAGTTCTTACCTTATTTGTAAGTAGCTTGTTGAGTTTTTTTTCTTACTACATGCAAGTGACTAAGGAAGATAAGGGATGGTTATTTCTTGGCAGAAGTGCTTTTATAACGCATTCCATTGCCGTATTTTCCATTATTGGGTTAATATTTTATATCATGATACAACCGTATTATGAATATCATTATGTATGGACACACGTCTCTGACGAATTACCCCTGCAATATATTTTTGCTGCTTTCTGGGAGGGCCAGGAAGGAAGCTTTCTGCTATGGATGTTTTGGAATACCATCCTTGGATTAATACTTCTTAGCAGAAGAAATAAATGGGAAAGTCCTGTGCTGGCAATTTTTGCTGTTATACAGGCCGTATTGAGCAGTATGATTCTGGGTATATATATCGGTTGGGGTGAATTTAGTTTTAAACTGGGAAGCAGTCCATTTCAGCTGCTCAGAGATACCATGGATGCACCAATATTCGGACAGGCAGATTATCTTGAATTAATAAAAGGAAACGGATTAAATCCATTGTTACAAAATTACTGGATGACCATTCATCCACCTACGCTTTTTCTTGGATTTTCATCAACGTTAGTTCCATTTGCATTTGCTTTAGCTGGTTTATGGATAAGAGATCATCAAAGCTGGCTAAAACCTGCCTTCCCCTGGGCTTTATTCAGTGCCGGTATTTTGGGAATTGGTATTTTAATGGGTGGTGCATGGGCTTATGAGGCCTTAAGTTTCGGGGGATACTGGGCCTGGGATCCCGTTGAAAATATGTCTTTAGTACCCTGGTTAATTCTTATTGCAGGGATTCACACTCATTTGATAACCCAAAGCACCGGGCAATCATTGAAAAGCACCTATTTCTTTTATATGCTGGGCTTTGCACTGGTCGTATATTCCACCTTTTTAACCAGAAGTGGTGTCCTGGGAGAGACATCCGTTCATGCTTTTACTGAGATGGGGCTAGAAGCCCAGTTACTTTTCTTCCTTGGACTGGTGTTCCTTGTACCTGCATTCTTATTTATTATCCGTTATAAACAAATTCCGGCACCCGAAAAGGAAGAAGCCTTGAGCTCAAAGGAATTCTGGATTTTCATGGGTAGTTTAGTTTTGTTTTTTTCGAGCGTACTTATAGCAGGATCAACCTCATTGCCTGTTTTCAATAAAATACGCCAGATTTTTGACCCCTTATATTCAGGACAAGTAATCACTGATCCAATACCTCATTATAACAAATATCAAATATGGATTGCCTTATTTGTTTTAATCCTTTCCAGTGCTGCCCAATATCTTCGTTTCAGAGAAATAAACTGGTCATCAAACAGGAATAAATTTATTTTACATACAGGTATTCATCTTTTTATCAGTGGCATCCTGTATTTTCCAATGAATAGCTGGTTACAACCCTTAGCATGGCAATATCGTTTATTGCTTTTTGCCAGTTTATATGGTGTAGTTGCCAATCTTGCCGTTCTGATATCCTATTTTCAAACCAAAACAAAATGGGTTAGCTCCGTATTAAGTCACACTGGTTTTGGATTGATGATTATTGGTATTCTTGCCTCTGGTTTAAATCAAAAAATAATTTCCAATAATCCATTTATCATGGACGGATTAATTGAAGGAGGCAGTGAGGAGAGTTTACGGAAAAACATTCTGATATTCAAAAATACACCTATTCGTATGCAACAATATGAGGTGAATTATGTGTCAGATAGTCTGGAACATTATACCCGTTCTTACCATCTTACATTTGTGGAGCATAATGAAAAAAACGAGCGAATAGATAGTTTTCAATTAAAGCCAACCGTTATCTACGACAAATCTTTTACAAAAATTGCGGCTTCAAATCCTGCAACACACAGGTATTGGAATAAAGATATCTTTACACATATAGCCTCCTTACCACAAGTTGAAATGGATATGGAGCTTAGAAAACAAAAAGAAGATAGTTTAAAATATAATTCATTAAAGATTGCCTTGAATAAGCCATACCTATATACGGACACTCAATATCTGGAAGATCAGGATACTCAAATTTTTAGAAAATATACCATTTTAATTACCAATGTAGATTATTCACCTGAACACCCAGAATATGAGGCACAAAAAGGGGACCTGGCAATAGGACTTGATATGAAAATAGAAAGAGATGATGACCCTGACATTATAACGGCAAAACCAGTTATTGTTTTAAGAGAAAATCTCCTTTACAGTTACCCTGTTCAAATAAATGAGTGGAGTACCCGAATCAGATTACCGGAAGAGGTCTTCGAAAATCTCTACACCTTCGAAGAAGATCTGGACTACAAAGCTTATCGCCTGGGGGTTAACGAAAGTATGATTCAGAATGAAAATGAAATAATATTTGAAGGATATGTCAGAAATCCCAGAACTAATGATTATATCCCTGAGGATGGTGATTTAGCAGTTGGCGCCAATATAAGGGTTAAAAGTAAGGAGGGTAAATCTTACCGGGTTATGCCTGTATTTTTAATCCGTAAGGGAGAACCATTAAACGTTAAAGCTGAAATTCCTGCTCTGGGAATTCATTTACGTTTTCCATTACTCGACCCTAAAACAGAAAAGGCAGAAATTTCCTATGCTTATGCACCCATTAAAAACGCCCCAATTACTGTTGATATTTCTACAGAAGCACTTAGGTCTGATTATATTGTACTAGAAGCAATAGAATTTCCTGGTATTAACTTATTCTGGGGTGGAAGTAGCTTGATGATGATAGGATTATTACTCGGCATGGTACTTAGGTTAACCCCAAAAATTGTTTAATTTATGCGATTATTAGCCAATATTCCTCATCCTTCCTTAAGAATAAGCATTTTTACAAATGAAAATCGATTTAGTTTAAAGTTTGAATCCGGTTTATATGAACAAACTTTTAAATTCAGAGATGGTGATGGTTTTGACCATGTAGATGCCATTGTTAATCTCGTCACGGATTCTTTTTGTAAAGATGTGATTCAATTATTTAATCTACAACATGAAATAAAATTAAATCACACCTCAAACCAGATGCCCAGAGATATTCCTGAGTTTCCGGTCATAATATAGTTTCAAGTGATAGTTGCCAAAGGAATCGTAAAAAAATATGGGAATTTAAATGTTTTAAAAGGGGTAGATATAACTATTTCCAAAGGAGAAATAATGGCTATAACGGGTAAATCAGGTGCAGGAAAAAGCACGCTGCTTCATATTTTGGGAACTTTAGATCAGGCAGATGCTGGTTCAATTTATTTCGAAGATCAGGATATTCGAACCCTGAATAATCAGGAAATAGCAAAATTCAGGAATAGCGAGATTGGATTTGTTTTTCAGTTTCATTACCTGTTACCAGAGTTCACCGCATTGGAAAATGTTTGTATGCCTGGATTAATCGCAAAAAAATCTGAAAACGAAGTTATAAAAGAAGCTAAGATTTTACTGGACTACCTTGGTTTATCCGATCGAATGTATCACAAACCAGGTGCTCTTTCCGGGGGTGAGCAACAAAGGGTATCCGTTGCAAGATCCCTTATTAATCGCCCATCCGTTATATTCGCAGACGAACCCAGTGGAAATCTGGATATACAATCTTCAAAAGATCTTCATTCCTTATTGTTCAAACTTAGAAATGATTTTAATCAAACCTTTGTTTTAGTGACCCATAATACAGAATTGGCTGCGATGAGTGACCGGTGTCTTGAAATGAGGGATGGCGTCATCATAAGTTAAAATGAACCATAAAATGTATGATAGTGCTTTCATAGTAGTGGGCTTACAACTGGATTTTCTGATTGTTGGAAACGCTGAATTTCCAGGATTAAATTACATTTCAGGAAAGATTGAAAAATTAGCACCTATGTGGAATCACCTCATCGTGCTTAACGAGGAACATCCAGCTGACCATATCAGTTTCGCCGCCTGTCATCCCTGGCGCAAACCTCATCAAATCCTTAACATTGGTGACAGAAACCAATATTTATGGCCTATACATTGTGTTTCAGGCACTCTGGGAGCTTTAAATCCAAATTGGTTAATCAGCTTAAATCCATTGGTAATTAAAAATGGTATGGAAAGGGAAACTGAAAACTATAGTGCTTTTGACAATTTAACTTTTAGAGAATATCTGACGAATCATCATATAAAACATTTATTTTTTTCAGGATTCCCTCTTGAATATCAACTTAGGGAAAATATGCTGGATGCTTTAAACAAAGGCTTTGAGGTTTCATTAATTCAGGATTGTACCCTATCTTTGTCATTAAATAACCAGGATACCATATATAAAGAGTTACTTCATCTGGGTGTAAAAAAAATTTCATATTCCGATTTAATACAAACCTGACCACATGCAAATGAATATGCTTACTTCATCAGATACTTTTATTGCTCAGGAAGATAAATATGGTGCTCATAATTATCATCCTTTACCTGTTGTGTTAAAAAAAGGTAAAGGCGTTTATGTTTATGATGTTGATGACAAGAAATATTTCGATTTTTTATCAGCATATTCAGCTGTAAATCAAGGACATTGCCATCCTAAAATTATAGATGCCCTCATTGTGCAGAGTCAGCTGCTAACCTTGACCTCCAGGGCTTTTTATAATAATCAGCTTGGTCCCTATGAGGAATATATCACCTCTTATTTTGGGTATGACAAGGTATTACCAATGAATACCGGGGTTGAAGGAGGTGAAACCGCTGTTAAATTATGCAGAAGGTGGGGCTATACAATAAAAGGAATACCTGAAAATAAAGCGAAAATTATCTTCGCTTCCGGTAATTTCTGGGGCAGAACCCTGGGGGCTATTTCCTCTTCTACCGATGAATCGAGCAGAAATAAATTCGGTCCTTTTATGCCTGGTTACGTTATCGTACCTTACAACAATCTGGAAGAACTGGAAAAAGAACTCCAGGATCCCCATGTTGCTGGTTTCATGATTGAACCTATACAGGGAGAGGCGGGTGTGGTTTTGCCAGATGCGAACTATCTGAAAAGTGCTTATGAATTATGTAAAAAAAACAAGGTATTGTTTATAGCCGATGAGGTCCAAACGGGAATTGGCAGAACCGGAGCTAGATTGTGTTGTGATCATTTTGGTTTTAAGCCTGATATTCTAATCCTTGGAAAAGCACTTTCGGGGGGTGTATTACCTGTATCAGCTGTTCTTTCAAGCGATGAGATTATGCTTACCATCAAACCAGGAGAGCATGGTTCAACTTTTGGAGGTAATCCTTTAGCCTGTGCAGTGGCCACAGCGGCTTTAAAAGTAGCAGAAGAGGAAAATTTAGCTGAAAATGCCCATAAAATGGGGATACTTTTCAGAAAAACTTTAATTGAGGAATTAATACCTGAAGTTCCCTTTGTCAAAGAAATCAGGGGAATGGGTTTATTGAATGCTATTGTCATAGACAAAGAGGAATCTTCTGAAAAAGCGTTGAAAATATGCTTAAAAATGGCCGAAAACGGATTGCTCGCCAAACCAACACATGGCCACATCATTCGCTTTGCTCCGCCTTTAATAATCAATGAAAAGCAAATGAAAGAAGCCTGCGCTATCATTTCAGAAACCATAAAATCAGATAATTTTTAAAATATTCTGATTTTATACAATTAATCAGGCTTAAAAATCATTTAGCAATTGAATCATTTGTATTCACTGATTCGTTATTTTTATTAGCAATCAGCTTAAAAATCTTTTCATGAAAAATGCCATCTTCCTAGCTATATTTATTAGCGGTTATTCCACTTTAAAATCTCAGGAAAGTCAATTTTTTAATTCCTTTCAACAACATGTAAATCAGGCTATTGATAATTATCAAAAAGGCTCTTATTCCATGGCATACAATTCCTTAAATGACCTTTTAAGTAAAAGTTTACCTTTAAATGATCCAAGATGGGAAGGTGTAAAAATCCTGGCCAGGCAATACATGCTCCAATGTGCTATTGCCCTGGAAAGACCGGATGCTGAGCAGGCTGTGGTAACCTATATTAAAGAAATTAGCCCGGATGTAACGGCTCAACCCTTGATCATTAATCTAGCAGAATATTTCTACAATAAAAAGGAATTTGAAAAAGCCCTTACTTATTATGGTAAAATTTCACCAAAATCGCTGGATGATAAAAATTCAACTTACCTAAATTTTCAGATAGGTTATTCCAATTTTGCTTTGGAAAAATGGAAAGAATCCATCATATACTTTAAAAAAGTCGTTGGTGACCAGAATTCAACTTATTATGGTCCTGGTAACTATTATTTAGGAATGGCTTACTATAAAGAAAAAAATTATAAGGATGCATTACTATCTTTTAAAGCCATAGAAAATGTAAAAAATTATCAGAATCTAATTCCTTATCAGATTGCTCAAATCTACTTCATACAGAAAAATTATGATGAAGTAATCAGATACGGTACTCCAAAATACCAGGATCCTCAAATTAAAAATAAAAAAGAATTGGGACAGCTCATCGGGCAATCTCTTTTTGAAAAAAAGGAATATACCAACGCCATGCCCTATTTACAGGCTTATGCAGAAGGAAACGCCAGACTAAGGGATGAAGAGTTGTATCAGTTAGGATTTTGTCTGTATAACGCAAAAAAATATAGTGAAGCCGCTGAAAATTTATTGCCACTTAGTGATGCAGAAAGTATTTTGGGACAGAACGCCTTATTTTATCTGGCCGATTGTTATTTAAAAACGAATAATACACAAGATGCATTATTGGCACTTGATGCGGCAGCCAGAATGGATTTTGATCCAGTATTACAAACGGAAGCATTATTCAATCATGGGAAACTTGCTTTTGAAATGCGTAATGACAGGGAAGCTTTAAATGACTTAAAATTGATTCCAAAAGAATCACCTCATTTTAATGAAGCACAGTCCATTATCAGTAAGGTATTATTATCTTTCAGAGATTATCAGGAAGCCAGTAAAAACCTGCTGGAAATACAAAAAAAATATGGAGGAAAAGAATTGGGCGAAGCTAACCAGACCATCCATTTAAATCTGGGTATTCAATCGCACCAAAAAAAGGATTTCAAACCAGCCCAAACCTATTTTCTAAAATCGTTGGAAACACCTGTCAGACAAGATCTTGAAGCTATTGCGTTATTTTGGCTGGCGGAAATTTCAAACCGGGAAAAAAAGTATAATGAAAGCATTAATTATTTAAACAAATATTTCTCAAAAGCAGATAATAAATTGTCGGAGGAGGTTTCTCTAACCTCTGCCAATTATTTACAGGGATATAATTATTTAAGAAATGATAAATTGGAAAGTGCCGCTGCTTACTTCCAAAAAGTTGTAGATGCACTGGAAATCAATAAAAAAATATATGCAAAACCGGAGATAAACCAAAGGATTTTAGGCGATGCAACGCTACAACTGGCTAATGTGTATCTGGTTTCCCGAAATTATGATAAGGCAAGCAAATATTATAATGAAATTATTCAAAAGAATTATCCCGCTATAGATTATGCCATGTATCAAAAGGCGAATATTGAGGGTTTTAGAGGAAATACAGCGGGGGAAATAGCTCTGCTTGAAAGTTTGGTTTCTAAATACCCCAAGTCTGGACTCGCGGATGACGCTTTATTACTCATCGGTCAGATAAGTCAGGAAATCAATGAGCCCCAACAAGCAATAAAGGCTTTTGAAAAATTAGTTACTCAATATAATAATACATCCGAAAAAGTTTGCGAAGCATTTAATGGTTTGGGTACCTCCTATTATAATTTAAATAATTATAATGAATCAATAAAAAATTTCAAAAAAGTATTCAGTTATAATTGTACCTCCTCAGATAAAGATTTAGCGTTGAGTGGCTTAGAAGAGGTTTATTTAAATAAATTAAATAAACCCGATGATTTTATTGCCTTTAAGGCAAGTATTCCAGGATATGAGGTTAACGCAAATGAACGGGAAGCAATTGCCATCAGATCAGCAGATATCAGATTTGAAAATCAGGATTTTAGAGGTTCGGTGGAAGGTTATAGTAACTATCTGAAACAATTTCCTTCGGGAACAAATCGTGCCAAAGCATTTTTTTTCAGAGCAGAGTCCTATATCAGATTACAAAACTATACCAATGCTGCACAGGATTATGAATCGACAGTGTCTCTTCACCCAAATTCATTTTCTGAAAAAGCACTGGAAAAGGCCGCCATTACTTATTTTAATCTGAAAAACTACACCAAAGCACTTGCCAATTATAAGTTGATGGAAAACAGGGTTTCAGAAGAAGATAAAAAAATTGAAGCGCAAATACAAATCATTCAATGTGCCTTTCAACTAAAAGACAAAATGGTAATGTTGGAATATGCCGATAAAGTGCAGCGGAATCCGGTCATTTCCTTATATGAAAAAACGGAGGCAAATTATTATCTGGGTAAATTGCTATGTGAACTTAAGGAATACAATCAAGGCATAAGTGCCCTGGAACAGGTTAGTAAACAACCCGATGCAGCTCAGAAAGATGAAGCAAACTTCATTATAAGTCAATATTATTTATCCTTAAAAGATTATGTCAGATCTGAGCAATTCAGTAAGTCAGGTTTTCAGGAATATATTAACGCCTACTGGGCTGCTAAATGTGGATTGGTTTATGTTGATACCCAAATTGAATTAAAAAAATATGTAAAAGCGAAGATGGTTCTGGAACAACTTGAAGCAGATTTCTCTCAGGAAGATGGAATTGCTGGTGAAATCAATAACAGAAAAGAAATATTACGCAAAATTGAAGCAAACCCCAATAAATAATTCCATGAAAAATCTTCTTTTTCTTCCCATTATATTTTTGACGATTCAAGTTATTTCTGCTCAAAACAAGGAGCAGATGGAGGTCATTAAAGATTATAAGGCCGATATTCCTGAAACGCCCCGATTTGAATTAAATGCCAGTTTGTTACCTTCAGATACGAGTAACAGGAAACAAAAATATAATTTAATCTTGCGTCCCTTTGAAGTATCTTATCTGACTCCAAATTTAAAACCATTAAGGATGATCAGTGAAGAAAATCCTGATCATTATCCCGGTTTTTTATCATTGGGCTTAGGTTTGCCTTTAAGCAGGCGACTTGTAGGACATTATGCTGTTTCCCCCAGTTCGCAATCCATAGTTAGTATTGATTTAGAACATTTTGGCATGAATAATGAAAAAGTAATTGAAAATCAAAAATTTTCAAACAGTAATGGCAGGGTCCGGGCTGAAGTTTTTACAAAAGCTGGATATACCATAGCTGGAAATTTCAATTATGGTCAGCAAAACCGATACTTTTATGGCTACAATCGTTATAACCTGGAAAAAAACAGGGTATCCACGCTTCCATCATCACAGGTAAGAAGACAATTTCAGGATTTTGGCGGTAAATTTTCATTTTATAATCATTTGCCAACCGTCGGGAAATTTGATTACAAGGCAGATATTGAAGTGAAATCCTTTTCTGATAATCTGAAAAATACCGAAAATGAGTTTCAAACAAAGGCAAATCTGGCCTACTGGATTTCTGAAAAAAATGCATTGTCAGTTAGTTTACTGGCAAATTTAAACAAATATAAATTTGATAAAGATACAGCCCAGCGGATAAACCAGTTTTTATTATCCCCATCTTATGTTTATCATTCCAGTCAATTCATGTTAAAGGCAGGCGCAACGTTGGGTTTGAATAATGGTAATATGGTTGTGCTGCCAAATATTGAAACCAGCTATAATGTATTCGAGGACAAAATGGCTCTTTTCCTAGGTATTAGCGGGACCATTGAAAAGCAAAATTTCAGATTACTCGCTAAAGAAAATCCTTATATTGTAAATAATATTTCCACAAGAAATACAAAAAATACGGAAATATTTGCAGGTATTAAAGGTCAATCAGGTCCATTATCATTCAGAATAGATGCAAGTCACCGATCTCTGGATCATTTGGCATTATATTTGACAAATAGAGATAGTATCCCAAGATTTAAAGTTCTTTATGATACGGCAAAAATTATTTCATTTGGTGGAGAATTTAATTATCAATTAAAAGATAATATCAACTTAAGGGCTGCCATCAAACAAAGAATATATCATTTAAATAATGAATTAAGCGCCTGGCATTTACCTTCTTTCACGGCTATGTTTGGAGCCAGTTACACCAAAAACAAATTTAATATCAGTCTCGATGTCAATACTGAAAATGGTGTTCCATATCTGGCTTCGGAGGGACCGTTACATTTAGATCCGCTGGTGGAAGTAAATGTAGGATCTCGATATGCTATTACAAAACAAATAGAAGCATTCATTCAAATCAACAATTTATTGAATAATAAACGGCAGCGCTGGCAGTATTATGAAAATATTGGCATTAATTTTCTTGGAGGAGTACAAATGAGGTTTTAAGTAAAAGCGTTATCGACCCATCCAGCCACCATCGACGGTCAAAATGGTTCCATGAACATAACTGGAGGCGTCTGATGCTAAAAAGATAGCTGGTCCTGCAAAATCGGATGGTTTACCCCACCGATTTGCGGGAATACGATGTAAGATGGCCATGCTTCTGTCGGAATCCTTTCTTAAGGCTTCCGTATTATCAGTTTCAATATAGCCGGGAGCTATGGCATTTACATTTACCCCTTTACCCGCCCATTCATTTGCCAGCGCTTTTGTTAAAGATGCAATTCCACCTTTAGCGGCAGCATATCCAGGAACATTAATGCCCCCCTGAAAAGAAAGTAAAGAAGCTATAAAAATAATTTTTCCATCGCCTCTTTCAATCATTTTAGCACCTATAGATCTGCTTAATAAAAACTGAGCTGAAAGATTCACCTCTAACACCTGATCCCAGTATTCATCAGAATGAATAACTGCAGGATTTCGCAAAATTGTACCCGCATTATTTACCAGAATATCAATGATCCTTTTATCATCTGATAACTTCTTCAGAAATTCATATATTTGAGCGCGGTCTGAAAAATCACATTGATAGGCATAAAAATTTCTACCCAGCGCCTTAATCGTTTTCTCTATTTCAGCATCATACAGTTCCAGGGTAGCGGAAACGCCAATGACATCAGCCCCAGCTTTAGCCATTGCTTCAGCTATTGCAAAGCCAATTCCTTTTTTACAACCGGTAACTAAAGCAACTTTTCCCGTTAAATTAAAAATAGGCAACATATCAGATTATTTTAAATCTAATGGATTAACTTTATCCATATCACTATATTCCAGATTTTCCCCACCCATCCCCCATATAAAAGAATAGGCAGCAGTACCAACCCCGGAATGAATAGACCATTCAGGTGAAATAACCGCGTTTTGATTTTGACAAATCAAATGTCGGGTATGATCAGGCTCCCCCATCAAATGAACCAGAATCTGATCTTTCGGAAGATCAAAGTAAAAATAGACTTCATTTCTTCTGATGTGGGTATGAGGGGGAAATGTATTCCAGGTACTGGGAGCAACTAAATCGGTTAAACCCATTACCAGCTGACAGGTTTGTAATCTCTCCTTCACTATTATTTTATATATATTTCGGCGATTGGCAGTCTCGAATTCACCCATTTCAGCTGGAATCACATCTTTTATCGGAATAAACCTATCTGGATATACCGCATGTGCTGTAACAGAATTCAAATAAAACATGGCAGGATTTTCTTGATTTTCAGAGGAAAAAAAAATATTCCGTTTTCCTCTTCCAATGTAAAGGGCATCTTTTTTGTTCAGCATATAAGGAACCCCATCCACTTCCACACTTCCTTTGCCGCCTATGTTAATAATACCGAGTTCTCTTCTTTCCAAAAAATATTCAGCTTTTGTGATTTCTTCAAAAGGATGTAAAGAAACCTTTGCATTTACAGGCATTACGCCTGCTAAAATAAACCGGTCCTGCAGGGAATAGACTAACTCAACATGATCGGGCTGGAACAAATCGGATACTAAAAATTTAGCCCTCAGCTCATCCGTTCCCATATTACGGACTTCATTAATGCCACTTGAAAATCTAATCTGGTATGATTCTGACATAAGACAAGTTATTTATGAACATTTAACGCGAAATTCGTCCGAATGTAAGTAAAATAAAATTAATTTGCTGAAATTAGATTTTCGATTTTTAAATTTTAGATGTAAAAGAATATGAATGTTTTTAAAAACGGATTTCTCCATCTTGCTTTTTTAATTTTTTGTGTGCCAATGCTATTAAATGCACAGCAAAAAGTACAAACAATCAGAGGAACAGTAAAAGATAAAACGACAAAAAGTCCATTGGCTTTTGCTACCTTAAATATTGAGAAAAGTGAAAAGCCAATTGGAACTGTTACAGATGAAAATGGACAATTCATCTTGACAGGAGTACCTGTTGGCCGACAAAGTGTAAGATGCACCTATCTGGGATATGCCACATTCCTCTCTGAGGAATTCATATTAACATCTGCTAAAGAATCGGTTTTAAATATAGAACTACAGGAGGAAATACAATCTCTGACAGCCGTTGAGGTTGTTGCATCGCAAAATACCAATGCGCCTGTCAATGAATCAGCGCTGGTAAGTACACGATCATTTTCTGCCGAGGAAACGGAAAGAATGCCTGCAGGGGTGAATGATTTAGGGAGAATGGCTATATCATACCCCGGTGTAACAAGAGGGGGCGATGATACAGAAAATGATATAATTATCAGAGGCAATTCTTCTTTTGGCATGTTATGGAGATTGGAAGGTATTGATATTCCAAACCCCAATCACTTTGCAAGGCCGGGTACCTCTGGTGGCGGTATAACCGTTTTTAGTGCCCAATTACTTTCTAGGTCTGATTTTTCAACCGGTGGGATGTCCGCAGAATACGGAAATGCCCTCTCAGGAACTTTCGATGTTCATTTCAGGAAAGGTAATATGGAAAAAAGGGAGCATAGGGTTAAAATAGGCTTATTAGGTCTGGACTTTGCCACCGAAGGTCCAATAAAATCTCAACAGGCATCCTATCTGATTAATTACAGATATTCGACCTTAGGTTTACTTAACAAAATGGGCTTTCATTTGATTGGAGAAAGGGTTTCCAATGATTTTCAGGATTTATGTTTTAATCTGGCTTACCAAAGTAAGGACAATAGAACCTTTTATACAATTTTTGGCATGGGAGGACTGAGTGTTGAAAATTATACCCCCGTTGTTGATCCCTTAAAAAGAAATCCAGGTACAGCGAATCATTGGGAAGATCGGATACAAGGCAGTAATATGGGTGCTGCAGGTATAACCTTAACCAGGCTCATTGATAAATCTTCCTTCCTGAAAGCTGTTTTATCTGTAAATTCAAGCCATATTTTTAGAAAATATGATACCTTATCATTAAATGATGAGCGTTACAGATATAATACCCAAAAATATCTGGAAGACAGAATTTCAACTTCTGTTACCTACCAGAAAAAATTAATGGATGGAACAACATGGAAGAGTGGTATCATGTTTCATCAGATTTTCTTTGATTATAATGTAGAAACAGCACCCAGAAGATCTCTTAGCGATGTTACCCAGCAAATCAACAACCGTAAAAACACCGTTTCAGGAAATGGTCAAACGCAACAGGGACAAGTATATACGCAAATATCAAAAAGATTATCGGAAAAAGCAACCCTTCAAACAGGCTTACATTATCTGCATTTCTTTTTAAATAATTCATCAAGCATTGAACCAAGGGCTGCCATATCATACAGGTTAAAATCAAATCAAACTTTAAATCTTGCCTTTAGCAGATTAGGAAAGATGCTTCCTTTAGCCTCCTATTTTTATAGTCAAAGAGTAGGAAATGAGTTAATACGGCCAAACAAAAATTTAAAGTTAATTAAGGCAAATCATCTTATTTTAAGTTATCAGGCTATTACCAAGTCACAGATAAAATTTAGTTTAGAGGGATATTTGCAAACCTTGGGAAAGGTTCCGGTTGAATTAAATACGGAATCCTTATACTGGATGTTAAATAATCAGGATCAATTTCCTGAGTTTCCGGTCGTTAGTAAAGGAAGAGGCCTTAATTATGGTATGGATGCCTTGGTTGAGAAGTTTTTCAGCAATAAAATTTACTTTTTAGTGACCGCTTCAACCTTCCGGTCTCAATATTCTCCTTTTAATCAACAATGGTATAATTCCAAATTCAATACCAGGTTTACAAGCTCTCTAACCTTTGGTAAGGAATTCTCCTTTAAGAATCAATCTACCTTACAGGGAGGATTCAGAATTTTATATAATGGCGGATTCAGGTATTCGCCATACGATCCTGTTTTGTCTGCTAAAACTGGGCAGTATGTTCCCCTGGAAGGTAAAGAATGGACCTCACAGGTTACACCCTATTTTAGAATTGATAGCAGAATTGCCTATCGATTTAACAAACCTGGATTTTTTGGTAGTATTTCCCTGGATATTCAAAATGTGACCAATCACAGGAATATTTCTTTTGTTTCTTATGATGCTGTAGCCAATAAATTAAATTTCACAAGATTCGGTGGCGGTTTTATACCTGTTCTTAGTTTCCAGATGGATTTTTAATCCTTAAAAAAAATAATCTTTTTTATCTTTTGGACTAAGTAGTTAGACTGAAAAAATTGTCTTACCATTAAACTGTGTTTACCCAATATGGAGCAGGAAAAGTCAAAAAGATTAAAATTAGCAGAAGAAGGAATGGTAAATCATCCTTCCTCTATTGATTTTATTGGGAAATTTCCTCATCATGAAAACACAGATAGAGAAGATTTTGAATTCTTAATAAGAAAGAAATTTGAAACCGATCCGACCTTAGGTTGCACCTTACTTTTCAGAAAATATTATAACGGGCTTTGCTCTCATGCTGTAAGATTTGTTTATTCCAAGGAAATTGCCGAAGATATTGTGGGTGATATTTTTTTTGATTTCTGGAAAAACAAGGTTTATGAGCAAATAAATCAATCTTTCAGTGCTTATTTATTTAAAACTGTGCGGAACAGATGTCTTAATTATTTAAAATCGAATCTGCATTCAACCTCAAAAACCAGTTTAAATGAAGCCAGTGAGATGCAAATTCAGGATTTACCTGAAGATATTCTTTACCAGGATGATTTAATAAAAAAAATAAATACCGCCGTAAATAATCTACCACCCGTCTGCAGAAAAGTTTTTTTATTAAACCGTTTTGAAGGAAAAAAACAGAAAGAAATTGCCGTGGAACTGGGTTTATCTCTGCGAACAATTGAATCACATATTTATAAAGCGCTACAATCATTGAAACAGGTTGTATCTGAAAGAGAATGAAATTAAGCAATTGACAAGTATTTTATATGGTAACTAAAAGCATTTTATTCGAATATTTTACAGGCAATTCAACTGTTCTTCAAAAAAGAATGATTGAAAATTGGCTGGAAAATGAGCGAAACAAAGTTTTATATTACGAATGGTTGGCCGAATGGGAACAGGAATATCCCCAATATATACCCAATGTTGAAAATAAACTGGATCAATTTTTATTAAACATTGATAAATATAATAAAAATAAACTAACTGTTTCCGGACTCCAACATAAAAAACCAGTTCATCACATATACCGATATGCAGGATATGTTGCCGGACTTCTCCTATTAATTGCTGCTTCTCTCACATTACTAAATGCTGATTATTTTTTTACTAAAAATATGTCAACTGGTTTTGGCGAAATAAAAGAATTGAGGCTTCCTGACGGGAGTGAACTTACCTTATACTCCAACTCAAAACTTTCCTGGAATCCCATAAATTTTAAGCAAAAAAGAATTGTTTATTTGGATGGAGAAGCTAACTTCAATATCATACATAAGGCAGATGGTTCAAAATTCAGAGTTAAATCAAAAAATGAGGTCACTATTGTAGTTTATGGGACTGAATTCCGATTTTTTACCAGAGAAAGAGGTTCTAAAATAGAGCTTAATAAAGGTATCATAAAATTACATTATAAGGAAGGTAAAAAAAATAAGGTTATCGCATTAAGTCCTGGGGAATATATTTCTCTAAACAAAGAAAATAAACTAACAGAAAGAAATAAGTTTATTCCGGTCAGAAATCTGGAAATCAAAAAACACCGGTTTGTATTTGACAATACCCCGTTATCAGAACTTAAAAACTTAATTCCTGAAAATTTTGGATTAGGAATTGTCATACCTGACAAAGAAGTTGAAAAATTAACCTTATCAGGAACCTATACAGGTAATAGTTTAAATGAATTGATAAATTCATTATCTGCTGTTACTGGTTTAAATATTTACAAACATCATGGTCGAATTTATATCGTACCGTATTAATTTTAACCTATAAACATTATTTATGAAGAAAAAGTATTACCTCATTATCGGTTTGATATTCATCATGGGGAGTATTGATGCCGGGCACGCCCAATTATCGGCGGCAGTACGCGATCAACCTGGGCACAGTTTAAAAACTGAATCTATTACAAAATCCTTAAAGTTGGTGCTGGAAGAATTAGGAAATAAATATGGCACAGATATACTTTATATGGACAAAAATCTGGCTGGGGTCAAGGTTAACGTAAATGATATCGATTTTTCAAAACATTTTGAAACAAATTTGAATATTCTACTTTCCCAAACGGAGTTGAAGTTTAAATCGAAACCGTCGGGCGGGTATGTCATTACTAACAAAGAACCAAAACAGAGATCAAAATCAATCAAGGAAAATGGTGGTGGTGAGTTTAAACAAGGATTTCAGGAAATTAACCCGTTAATCCAGGAAAATGCAACACCCGAACTAAATCTCAATGTTCCTGGTATCCGTATTTCAAAACCTGCTTTAAGTGTAAGTGGTATTATTTCAGATGCTGAAACTGGATTACCACTAATAGGTGCTACCGTGCTGGTTAAAGGCACCTCAGATGGAACTTCAACAGACGTTGATGGTAGATATACTATTTCAGTTCCCGATGCAAACGCGGTTTTAGTATTCTCCTATATTGGTTATTTAAATCAGGAAATTACAGTAGGAAATCAATCTAATTTAAACGTTAGCCTAAATCCAGATATTCAATCCTTGAATGAGGTGGTGGTAGTGGGATATGGTGCAGTTAAAAAAATAGACTTAACAGGAGCTGTTGACCAATTACAGTCAAAGGATATTATTAGGGCCAATCCGGTACAGGCAGCCCGTGCAATACAAGGTCAGGTTGCAGGTGCCACCGTTACAAAATCAAGCAATAAACCTGGTGCTCCGTATAGTATAACCATCCGGGGTGAAAATACTATTAATAATTCAACCCAACCATTAGTAGTAATTGATGGATTAATGGGGGGAGATATAAATTCAATCAATCCGAATGACATTCAATCTATGGATGTATTAAAGGACGCTTCATCAACTGCTATTTATGGTGCCAGAGGAGCAAATGGTGTCATTATCATTACAACAAAAAAAGGATTTTCAGGAAAACCAAAAGTAACTTTTGACAGCTATGTGGGTATGAAGGTTCCAGCACACATGCCACGTTTAATGAATACAGCGGAATTTTATAAGGCAACTTTTACCGACAGGGTTCTTGAGGGTTCTGTTGGTGCTACTTTTACAGCAGCAGAAACCGCGGCTATTCAAGCAAATCAAACAACAGACTGGGTTGATTTAATAACAGATCCAGCTTTGCAAACCAGTCAGAATTTAAGTGTCGCCGGCGGTAATGATAAAACAACCTTCAGATTTTCAGGTGGTTTTCTGAATGAAAATGGAAATGTATTATACACTGGATTCAAACGATATAATGTAAATGCAGGCTTGGACAGTAAATTAGGAGAAAGATTCAAAGTTGGCTTTACTTCCTACATTACCTATAGTGATCAGAATGTTGGTTCGCAGGAATCCTTAAGAAATGCCTACAGAGCCAGACCAACAGGTACGGTGTATTATAATGATTTAGCAAATCCGTCTGAAAATGGCGATCTGGAAGTAAATGGATTAGCTGTCTGGATGGGCATAAATGATAAGCAGGTTAATAATCCACTGCTCGATATTGATCCCAAAATATCTAAATTTCAGACCACAACAACGGTAGCTATGGCCAATGCTTATGCAGAGGTTAGCCTACTTAAAGGGTTAACCTTCAGGTCTTCCATTTCTGCATCTTACACAGGTACAAGACTAGGTGATTTCAGAGGGCAATGGTCTAAATCTCAAATCGGTGCTAAACCGAGAGCGCAGGTTGATAATTCAATACAGGCTAATTACACAGTAGATAATATTTTAAATTATAATCTCAATGCAGGTAAACATAAGCTAACGGTTACCGGATTACAAAGTGCCTTTTACCAGCGAAATGAATTCTATTCCATTTTTGTGAGAGATTTACCCTATGATTCAGACTGGTACGCTGTGAATACGGCAGCAACCATAAGTAGCATAGGTAGTTCCTTAACTGAAAGATCTATTCTGTCTTATATGGGGAGAGTTAACTATTCCTTCAATGATAAATACCTTATAACGTTAACCGGGCGTTCCGATGGTGCATCTCAATTGGCCGAGGGAAATAAATGGGCTTTTTTCCCTTCTGTTGCAGTTGGCTGGAGATTAGCAGATGAAAATTTTATCAAGAATCTGAATTTATTTTCTAACCTTAAATTGAGAGCGAGTTATGGCCAGGTTGGAAATGCCGGGGTAAATCCTTACAGTACGCAGGCAAATCTAATTAATACAGGCTATGACTTTGATGGAACAGCAGCTTATGGTTTTGCACCAGCAAATCTTGCCAATAAAAATTTACGCTGGGAAAGAAGTAAAGAATTAAATTTAGGTATTGATTTTGGATTTTTCAAAAACAGAATATCAGGAACACTGGAATTATATAACAGAAAGACAGAAGATTTAATCCTTAATCAAAAATTACCAACAGTTTCAGGTTTTACGCAGGTGATTGCTAATGTTGGTGCAATTGAAAATAAAGGGATAGAACTTACATTAAACACAGCAAATATCGTAACATCAGATTTTACCTGGAACACCTCTTTTGCTTTCACGAAAAATAAAAATAAACTACTTGAACTTTATGGGGATGGACAACTAGCCGATAAAGGAAACAATTTATTTGTTGGTTTTCCTATCAGAGCCAATTTCGATTATCAATTTAATGGTATCTGGCAAACAAGTGAAAAAGACCAGGCAGCCGTTTATAAGCAAGTTCCCGGCTCTGTAAAAGTAGTAGATCAAAACGGTGATGGTATTATTTCTTCAACTAATAATATTGATGACAGGGTATATCTGGGCACGCAGCTACCCAATTGGATTTTAGGGATAACTAACCGGATAAAGTATAAAAATCTGGATTTTTCCTTTTTTACCTATTATAGAAATGGAACCCAATACAGAAACAACACACTGGCAGGAACTTTTGGAGAAATAGGAAGTACCAGATATAATAAACTGGCAGGATTAGATTATTGGCGAAGTGATAATCCATCCAATACTTTTTTTGGGGTGGTTGCGGCTAATCCTTACAGAAGTGCAATTTTCTATCAGGATGCAAGTTTTCTTAGAATATCGGATATCACTTTAGGTTATAATCTTTCAACAAAGGCTTTAAGTGCGCTGAAATTAAGCAGCGCTCGCATATATGGTCAAATTTCAAATCCATTTGTATTTACCCAATTTACCGGATTTGATCCTGAATTTAATTCCGCCATTTATCAGGACGATGTACCGTCCATGATTTATACCTTTGGTATAAATGTCAGTTTTTAATGTTAAGTTAAACTAAATGCAAATGAAAAAAAATTATAAATTAAGATTGTCTATCCTTGCTTTTACGCTGGTTACGCTTATACACACAGGATGCAATGAAGATTTTCTGGTTGAAAAACCTGTGACTTCTCTAACCACAGATGTTTATTATAAAACAGCGGCTGGTTTTGAAGACCTGGTAAAATCATGTTATCCATTACTTCGAAATATTCATCAGAACAGGCATCTTGTGCTTCAGGGAACTGATATATTTTCTTCCCAAGGGGGCTGGAATCCTTCTGCCGTAAATGGTAAAGAAAATTTACCCAATTTCTGGGATGTATATGATGCACGTTTTAATGCGGAGGTTGCAGAAATCAGAACGCTCTGGCAATTACTTTATGCTGAAATAGCGAGAACAAATACAGCTATTACACGAGCAGAAGGAATTACAACTATGGCTCAATCGCTAAAAGATACCCGGGTTTCGGAAGCTAAATTTTTAAGGGCATTATGTTTATTTTATGCCGTTCAGCAGTGGGGAGATATTCCAATGCCTCTCACCGAAATTACAACTGCTAACAAAGATTATCCGAGGGTACCAGCTTCCGAAGTTTATAAACAAATTATTGCTGACTTGCTGGATTGTGAAGCTAAAATTCCCGTTACCGCTTCTAATTATGGCAGAGTAAATAAGGGGGCTGTACAATTTCTATTATCCAGAGTGTATTTAACCAGAGGCTGGAATTTTAATAATTCCTTAGGAGGATCAAATGCAGATTTTGATTTAGCCTTACAATACGCTGATAAAGTGATTGATGCATTTCCATTGGCAGCTAACTATAGGGACCTTTTTCCCAAAAGAGATGATAATCCTTTAAAACAATATACAGGGGCTCAAAATGACAAAAATCCTGAAATAATCTTTGCTGTTCAATACAATCCTGACTTATTAACTAATAAAACTGACGCTGCATTTACCCAGGATCCAGCAGGTGGCAATGATTTGCATTCTAAGTTTGGTCCCAGTGGTGAAGGATTTGTTGGTACAAAAGGAAGAACATCAGATTATAATCGTTGCCTGGGGGTTCATCAGGTGAATACTGCTACCTACCGATTTTTTGATCCGGAAAATGATACCAGATACGCTCACAATTTTGTTAGTGTCGGTTATGCTTTAAATGCAGTTAAAGATTATAGAGTTTTACCATTATCTAATCCAAATCTAAGAGTTAATTTTAACTCAGGTGATACTGTTTTACTCTGCAGACCCTGGAATAATCCGGCAACCACGAAAGAAGAAAGGGGGATAGATTTAGGAGGCAAAAAAAATTACGCCGTTGTTAATACCGATGAATATGGAGGTGGTTATCCGATAGATAATTCAGGTTTAAATATCCAGGCCCCTTTGATGTGGAAATTCTGGCAACCCGGTATTCCTTATGGTGATGCTTTCGGAACATTTAATGAAGCTATATTCAGATCGGCGGAGGCTTACCTGATTGCTGCTGAAGCCATTGTAAAAGGTGCTAAAGGAGGTAAATTAGGTGGTGCAGAGGTTTATTATAACAGAGTTTTAGACCGTGCCCTTGGAACAAAAAAAGGCATTGATCCAAAATGTGCAGCATTTCCGGAAAATCAGAAGTCACTGGCAACAGCATCTTACCGTGCTACAGCAGCAAATATCTCCATCGATTTAATCCTGGATGAAAGAGCCAGAGAACTGATGGGTGAATATAGCCGCTGGTTTGACCTGAAAAGAACGGGTAAATTAGTGGAGCGCATAAAAAAATATAATCCTTGGGTAAAAGGACAATCTATTTCTGACAAACATTATCTGCGGCCTATTCCACAAAGCGAAATAGACCTGTCATTTCCATCCATCAAGCAAAATCCTGGCTACTAATTATTAAAGACTACTTTTAACATGTATATTTAGAGAGGGAGAAAAAATCTTCCTCTCTTTTTTATCTATAACTTTTAGCTCATGAATCGCAGAACTTTTGTTAACACAGGACTTATAGCTTTTTCAAGCCTGCCTTTAAGGAAATTTGATTTTTTAAATGATTTAAAGCCCGACTGGTTACTGGAGTGGATAAAGATTCATGATAAACAACTACCAAATTTTAAACAATATAAAGTTATAAATAAAGAAAACAAATATGTTGGAGGTTATATGGATGATGCGGGTCTCGCCAATCCACATTCAACTGCTGCATTTATAGGTAAAGCAAGTATGCTCTGGGCTTGCAAAGAATCTATATTTTATAACCAGGTTTCTTTGTTACCCGACATAGAGGAGGCATTATTAAGTTTACTTAATATGCAACATCCAGATGGAACTATTGATCTTTTATCTACCAATTTTCATTCCACCCCAGATACCGCATTCGTTCTGGAAAATATTATTCCTGCATACCGTTTCCTAATTAATAGTGATCTCAAGCAACCTGAAAATATTCTTCAATTATTAAAAAAATTCATTTTAAAAGCGGGAGAAGCCCTGACCGTGGGTGGCATTCATACACCAAACCACAGATGGGTCGTATGCGCTGCATTAACAAATATTAATGAATTGTTTCCTAACGGAAAATACATTAAAAGAATAGATCAATGGCTGGCAGAACATATTGACCTTGATCCGGATGGGCAATATACCGAAAAAAGTACTAATGGGTATTCACCTATTGTTAACAGATCGCTTATCACCATGTCAGTTGGTTTAAAAAAACCAGCGTTACTTGAATATGTCAGAAAAAATCTGGTCATGACCTTTTATTATGTTCATCCAAATGGTGAAGTAGTCACAGAGGCATCTAACAGGCAGGACAAAGGGACAATTGGGAATATGCATAAATATTACCATGTTTACAGATATATGGCTCTGAAATTCCAGGATGGTGCTATGGCGGCTATGTGCCGATTGATTGAAAAAACGAGTACACCAGAACAATTAGCTGGATTTTTAGATATTTTTCTAGAAGATTCAGCCCTTTGGCAGGAACTTCCCCCTTCAAAACCTTTACCTACAAATTATTCAAGGGAATTTCCCTATTCTGGTGTGGTGCGCATCAGACGCGAAAATTGGGATTGCACCTTACTCTCCAATAATACCAGCTGGCTAACCTTTCATAAAGGTAATGCGGTTCTTCAGGCAGTAAGGGTTGCCACCTCTTTTTTCGGTAAAGGACAATTTCAAACCTCTCATATTGTAAAAAACGAAAAAAACTGGATATTAAAAAACAGGCTGGAAGGACCTTATTATCAACCTTTAACGCCAGATAAAATTTCACCGGACGGCGATTTAGATAAAATGCCCAGAACCTTAAGAGTACAGAGTGAAATCCAGCAATTAGATTATCTGATAATCGTTTCAGAGCACTCAACTGGCATTTCTATTGAAATTGACATTTCAGGAACTAATGGCGTTCCTGTATCTTTAGAACTTATTTTCAGACCTGGAGGTATTTTTACAGGCGTTATTGAAATGGCCAATAATAAAAATGCTTTCTTATTTGCTGAAAAAGAGGGGACCTATACGGTTGGTAATGACCGGATAACTTTTTCACCCGGACTCATTATCCATAAAGGTGTTCAATTGCGCGGGGCTTTACCAGCTATGGAAGCCCCAACGGTTTATTTAACGGGCATTACCCCTTTCAAACATAATCTAACCATTTCTTAAAATCCTGATTTTAATCAAATTTTCACAAAAAATATGAAAACTATCCAGCTATTTATAATCGTAATCTTTGTTTGCCTTTTAAATTTTAATCTTATGGGTCAGGCAAAAAAGGTGCAACCTGTTGATCTTGTTTATCCATTAACGGACGCAGCCAACTCACGATGGTTTTTTTTTAATTCTGCTACAAGGCCCTTTGGTATGGTTAATTTAAGCCCTGATAATGCCATTGACGCCGATTGGAATGCAGGGTATAGATATGAAAAAGACAGTATCAAGTGTTTCAGTCATATACATTGCTGGCAATTATCTGGTATTCCTGTTTTACCTACCACCGGAGAATTTAAAGGACACATAGGTTCCGATGCATACGGATCAGTTTTTTCTCACAGTAAAGAAACTATAAAGGCAGGCTATCATCAGGTTTATCTTGAAACTTATAAAATAAAGGCTGAACTAACTTCAACAACAAGGGTAGGATTCCATAAATATACTTTTCCAGCAGCTGAAAAGAGTCAAATCCTATTTGATTTTTCTACATTCCTTGGCCCGTCAGATACCCAATATGGATTAATCAGAAAGATTTCCAATACAGAAATTGAAGGCTATGTTATCATGGCTCCTACCATTCGACGACCAAAAACAGTCACTGTTTTTTTTGTTGCGCAATTTGATAAACCCTTTAAATCGTTAAAAGCCTGGCAATTTGGTAAATTATTAGGTGAAACTGACTTCATTGAAGGGGAAAAAATAGGTGGATATGTTGATTTTTCAACAACTTCTGGTGAAATACGGAAAATGAAAGTGGCTATTTCTTATGTAAGTGAAGCTCAGGCACGATTGAACCTAGAGAATGAGCTAAACCACTGGGATTTTGACAAAGTAGTAGCTGAAAGCAGAACGGATTGGAATAACTGGTTAAGTAGAATAACCATTGAAGGAGGTACTGAAACAGATCAAAAACGATTTTATACCGATTTATGGCATGCGCTGCAAGGACGCAGAATCATCTCAGATGTTAATGGTAAATATTCTGATATGACAGGGCCAGTGCGGATTATAAGACAAATTCCATTGGATGCTAATGGGAAACCAGCTTACAATCATCATAATTCAGATTCCTTCTGGGGAGCGCAATGGACTTTAAATACGCTTTGGCATTTGGTTTATCCGGAGGTAACTGAATCTTTTGTAAACTCAATGATAAAGATGTATGAGGATGGCGGACTAATTCCAAGAGGTCCGGCAGGTGGAAATTATACCTATGTAATGACAGGTGCAGCGACAACGCCCTTCATTGTCAGCGCCTATCTAAAAGGAATAAAAGGCTTTGACATTGAAAAAGGATATGAAGGACTAAGGAAAAATCATTTCCCGGGTGGTATGATGAGTAAAATAGGCTATGAGCACAATACCTTTAAGGGTGGAGGTATTGAGTATTATATGGAAAAGGGTTATGTTCCCCACCCTTTAAGTAAAATAAAATACGGCTTTCATCAAGACGGATCCACTCAAACATTAGAATATGCTTATCAGGATTATGCCTTAGCTCAGTTTGCCAAAAAATTGGGAAAGATGGAAGATTATCAACTTTTCATGAAAAGAGCCACTTACTATAAAAATATATGGAATGCAGAAATAGGTTGGATGTGGAATCGGACAATAGATGGAAAATGGGGAGAACCCATTGATATTCTCAGATACGATAATGGATGGGAAGAAGGAAATGCAGCGCAATATACCTGGTTCGTTCCGCATGATGTACAGGGTTTAATTTCTTTAATGGGAGGTAAAGATATATTTAACGCCAAATTAAATACCTCCTTTCTTGAAGCAGAAAAACATGATTTTACTTCAGGGAAATCACATGATAAAGAGTTACTTGAGAAGTTAAGACGGGTTTACATTAATTATGGTAATCAACCAAGCATTCAAACAGCCTATTTATTCAACTATTCCGGAGCCCCCTGGTTAACACAATACTGGTCAAGAAAAGTAGTTGAAAAAGTTTATAGTGGATTATCCCCTTTTTATGGTTACAGTGGAGATGAAGATCAGGGTTTAATGGGAAGTTTAGCCGTACTGATGAAATCTGGATTGTTTTCAACAAATGGTGGTACTTCTGAAACCCCTTTTTATGAAATCAGCAGTCCAATATTCAGTAAAATTACATTTCATTTGAATGCAAATTATTATGAAGGTAAAAGCTTTACTATAGAAGCTTTAAATAACAACGCAAAGAACTATTATATTCAATCTGCTACTTTAAATGACAAACAATTGGATAAACCATGGATCCTGCATGAAACTATAACGAAAGGTGGTAAATTACTTCTTAAAATGGGAAATACACCAAACAAAATGTGGGGAAGTAAACCAGAACAGGCACCTCCCTCTATGTCAGCATTCAGTGAATAATTAAATCAGGATGTAAGCAGGTTTTCCGTAATTAATGCAAATGCACCTAACATAGCTGCATTTTCTCCCAAGGTGGAAACTTTAATTTCGCAGTCTGCTGCAAGTTGTGGAAGACTATGCAGATTTATACCTTTATTTATAGCAAAACGCATGTTATCCAGCACGGGAATAAATCCCCCTCCAACAATGATTAATTCAGGATTTAATATATCTATCAAAACAGCTAAGGACTTACCTAAGTTTTCACCCATTTTCTGAAGCTTCTCAGAAAGTGGAAAATCATCCCATGATGTGGAACTTAATATTTCTTTATAATCCATTGTTTTACCTGTGCTCTGATGAAAAAAGGATTCGAGGGCAAGGCCTGATACAACAGTCTCCAAACAGCCTGTTTTACCACACACGCATAGTTTATTATTGTTTTCGGCAAAAATATGTCCAAATTCACCTGCAAATCCAGAATGGCCACTTTGTAATTGTCCATTTGAAATGACACTTACAGCTAAACCTTTGGATATATTAACTGTGATTACATTTGTTAAATCCTTAGCCAGTCCATAGTAATTCTCTGCCAGAGCTAACAGATGGGTATCATTTTCAATAAAAACGGGAATCCCCCAGATATTTGAAAGGTAATCGGTCAATGGAATATCCAGGTTTAAAAAAGAATAACTTATTCCTTTTTTAGCATTAACCCTGCCGGTAATACCAATACCGACCCCAAGGATTTTATCGGTTGGCAATGACAATGCGCTGATTATCCATGGAATTAACTCACTTAGAAATACTAATGATTCATTTTTTGATTTTATATCAAAATGGGTAGATTCATACACATAAACGGATATTCTATCTAAATTCAAAACATTGATTTTCAATGAATTTAATAATATTTCAATTGAAATCAAATAACCCATCTCTGGATTAAGAACATAGGTTGCTGGTCGCCGGCCACCAGATGATTCCCTCTTACCAGCATTAACAAGCAATGATTGCGCTTCAAACTCATCCACCAGTTTTGTACCTGTAGGAATACTTAATTCCAAAAAATGGCATAACTCAGGAATACTCAATTCCTGGTACTGAAGCAAAAGTTTAATAATCTTTCTCTTTTGCGTGTTTTGCTTTGTGAATTTATTGTGATCAACTGAGCGTTCTAAGAAATTCCAAACCATTGACTACACTTTACTTGTTTTTAACACAACGCAAATACATTCCATAATTAATGAAGCCGTAGTTTCTGTCCACTTTATCATTATCAGATTGCATTCTGTAATAATAATGTGTTAATGCAGATTCCTCAGTAGAAGTCCAGAAATAAACAGCCCTGTTTAAATTTGAAAAACCACCATCAAAAATCCTGACACCACCTGGTCTGGCATTAAATCCGGAACCAGCTTCGGTTGATTTTCCACCCCAAAATGCCGGATCTTTCAATTTCAAAGCTGCTTTGTCAGCACCACCGCAGGCATTTAAGAGATTATTCCATTCTATATCAGTTGCAAGATGAAATCCTTCAGGAAGAATACCTCTTGCATCTGTAACAGCATAATAATTATAGAGAATACCAAACGATTTTTCATTTGCCGGATCATTATTCTGCAAGCACCAGGCCGGAGATTTGTCCTGACCTGCTTTTAACCATTCCGCTTCCGTTTTTGCTTCCGGAATCGGATCTCCGTTATTAAATTTTTTAACGGAAATATTTTCAGTCATCCATTCATCATTTCCAATAAGGATGGTATCACTACCTGGTTTACAAGCATATAATAATGTTAGCATTGGAAATAAAAGAAATTTTACTGTTTTCATGTTTAAAAATTTTCACAAAAATACATAACATGAGTTAATAGCTTTCCTTATTAGATTAAAAAACACCAAAATATTGAAAATTATGGGTTTGGTTAAAAAATAACCTGACATAATTGCCGATTTTCCTTACTTTTGGGGTGTTGAAAAATATAATATGCAAACAGTATTAAAGACCTCTGCTGAACAGACATCACTCCGCGATCCCAATGCATATCAGGGATATGTACATGATTATGAGAAATTAAAGAATGACAAGGTCAATGGCAAATATTTTTATATCGAAAGTTATGGCTGTCAAATGAACTTTTCAGATAGTGAAATTGTGGCATCCGTATTGGCTGAAGAAGGTTTTTCGCCTACCAGAGATATGGAAATGGCCGATCTAATTCTGATAAATACTTGCTCAATCAGAGAAAAGGCAGAAGAAACGGTCAGGAAAAGATTAAAGGAATTTAATCTCGTAAAAAGGAAAAGACCTGACACCATTATTGGCGTTCTGGGTTGCATGGCTGAACGATTAAAAGCGCAGTTCCTTGAAGAGGAAAAAATAGTGGACATTGTCGTTGGTCCCGACGCATACAGGGATTTACCTTTGCTGGTAAATCATGCAGACCAGGGAGAAAAGGGCATTAATGTATTTTTGTCCAGGGAAGAAACGTATGCAGACATAAGTCCGCTCCGATTAGGCTCAAATGGAATTTCCGCATTCATTTCCATAATGCGTGGTTGTGATAATATGTGTTCTTTTTGTGTGGTACCTTTCACCAGAGGCCGGGAAAGAAGCAGAGACCTGTATAGTATCCTGGCGGAAGCTAAAGATTTAGCTGAAAATGGCTTTAAAGAAATAACCTTGCTCGGCCAAAATGTCGATTCATACAAATGGGAAAATCCAGAAACGAACGAAATAGTTCGTTTTGCCAGCTTATTAAGGTCAGTGGCAGAAGTAGTACCTCAGGTCAGAATCAGATTTTCAACTTCTCATCCTAAAGATATCACAGATGAAGTGCTGCATGCTATAGCTGATTATCACAATATCTGCAAATACATCCATCTTCCGGTTCAATCAGGCAATAGCAGAATTCTTAAAATGATGAACCGAACATACGATCGGGAATGGTATAAGGAAAGAGTAGATGCTATCCGTAAAATCATCCCTGATTGTGCCATTTCGTCAGATATCATCGTAGGATTTTGTTCAGAAACAGAGGAAGAATTTCAAGATACTTTAGACATGATAACATACGCAGATTATACATTATGCTATATGTTTCATTATTCCGAGCGTCCTGGAACCCTGGCTGCAAAAAAATACAAAGATGATATTTCATTAGAAGTAAAACAAAGAAGGTTATCTGAAACCATCCAGGTTCAAAGGCGAACTTCACATGAACATAACCTGCGTGATATCGGTAAATTGTTTGAAGTCTTAATAGAAGGGGATTCCAAGAAATCAAATCAGCAATTTGCTGGGAGAAATTCTCAGAATAAAGTGGTTGTTTTTCCCAAAAAAGAGGGCTATAAACCAGGTGATTATGCCACGGTTCAAATAACGGAAGTCACCAGCGGTACCTTAATTGGAAAATTAGTATTATAAATGGAAAATCTTCAATCCATAAAGCAGCGTTATGGTATTATTGGTCATTCTCCCCTACTCGACCGTGCTTTAAATACTGCTATCAGGGTAGCTTCTACCGATTTAAGTACGTTAATCACAGGTGAAAGTGGCGTTGGGAAAGAAGTTTTTTCAAAAATTATTCATGGACTCAGTGCTAGAAAACATCAGAAGTTTATTGCTATCAATTGTGGGGCAATTCCGGAAGGCACTATAAATTCTGAATTATTCGGACATGAAAAAGGGGCTTTTACCGGTGCTGTAGGTGATAGAAAAGGTTATTTTGAAACCTATGACGGGGGCACTATTTTTTTGGACGAAATTGGAGAATTACCTCTTGATACACAGGCTTATCTGCTCAGAGTACTGGAAAGTGGAGAATATATCCGGGTTGGTTCAAGTAATGTCCTTAAAACAAATGTCAGAATTATTGCAGCCACAAATGTTAATCTAACTGAAAACATAAAAAGAAATAAGTTTAGGGAAGATTTGTATTACCGGTTAAATTCTGTTACTATTACTGTACCCGCACTTAGGGAAAGACCCGAAGACATCTATATGCTCTTTCGAAGGTTTACGGTTGATTTCAGTGAAAAATACAGGACTCCACCCATTCAGCTGGAGGATAGTGCCATTCAATTACTTCAACAATATGCCTGGCCGGGAAATATAAGGGAATTAAAAAATGTTGCCGAAAAGGTTTCTGTAATGACAGAAGACAGAATGATTGGGTACGAAAAATTAATTGATATAGTACCAAACCTGAGAGATAGAAATCTTCCAGTGGCAACAAAAGAAAATGGCAATTTTGACGGTTCGGGCTTTCAGGAACGTGAAATCCTTTACAAGGTTCTTTTTGATATGAAAAAAGATCTGACCGATTTAAAAGGTTTAATTTTTGAAATTATCAGAAATAATGATTTGCAGGTTAAGGATGTGAATCAATTAAAAACGCTGGAAGATCTGAATCATCTGGGGAATATTTCCAATCCGAATGACGCTTATCAGGAAAAACCTTTTGTCACTCCCTTACCAGGACAAATAACCAATGATTATAGTTTAGATGATAATTTTCAAGAAATTAATGCATCTAAACCCTTCATTTTACAACCCAATCCATCTTCCAGACCCACAAATTTTGGCAATGCAGAAGTATTGGATGAAAGTTTGAGAATGGATGATCAGGAAAAACTATTAATTTTAAAGGCACTAAAAAAATTTAAGGGTAGAAGGAAAGAAGCTGCATTGGAATTAGGGATATCTGAAAGAACCTTATACAGGAAAATCAAACAATACGATCTGGAATGAAACCAAATATTTCACCCCTGTTTTTATTTATTTCTTTTTTGTTGTTACCCTTATACCAGAGTTGTACTATTTCCCTCTCTGGCGCTACGCTTGATCCTGAATTAAAAACATTCTACATTCCTAATTTTACAAATAATGCTGAAAATGCGCTTCCCTCTTTATCCCAGAGATTGACAGAAGATTTAAAAGATAAAGTAAGGGCTGAATCTCGTTTAGTTCTTAGTGAAACGGAACCTGACATTGAATTCAGGGGCACGCTTGTAGATTATCGCATTACTGCTGAAGCACCCAGAACAGGGGAAAGTACGGCTATTAACAGGCTTACCATTACCTTAGCTATTTCCTATTATAATAACCGAAAAAATACGGAGATATGGCAAAAAAATTTCTCTTTCTTTTATGATTTCAGCAGCGCCATTGATTTTTCATCGGTCCAGGAAACAGCTAATAAAGCTATAAGTAAACAACTTATGGAAGATATTTTTAATGCAGCATTTTCAAACTGGTAATGGACAATTCATTCTCCAATCTGGCCGGATTCAAGCATTTTATCGAAAACCATACCCATCTGACTTTTACAGATTACGAATCTTTATGGAACTGGAGTATTCAACATCCGGAACCATTCTGGGAGAGTTTACTTGACTACTTTAACATTACTTACCATAAGAAACATGAAAAAGTGTTGTCAGGCGATAAAATGTTCGAAAAAAAATGGTTTCAGGGAATGACCCTTAATTATGCTGAACATATTTTCAGGCATTTCCAGTCCGGGCAAACAGCGCTTTACTATCAATCAGAGAATACCTCATTAAAAGCTATTTCCTGGGACGAAATGTATCAAGAGACAGCGGCCATTCAAACTTATCTATCATTTGAAGGATGTAAAGCAGAAGATGTTATAAGTGGTGTATTGCCAAATATACCCGAAGCCTCCTATGCCTTTTTTGCTGCCAGTGGATTAGGTTCAATTTGGAGCAGTTGCTCACCGGAATTCGGCCAATTAGCCATTGAAGAAAGATTAGGAATCCTAAATCCTCGTTTCCTGTTTGCAGTACCCTCCTATCAGTACGGTGGAAAGAAATTTGATAAAATTCAACAAATCAGGGAAATCAAATCAAATATTCCTTCTTTAAAGAAAATCGTATGGATTTCGGAAGATGTATTTCCCCTTGAAAATAATGAATTGTACCTGAAGGATATTCTTTTATGCCATTCACAGGCAGATTTAACCTTTAAGCCATTACCTTTTGATCATCCAATATACATTCTGTTTTCCTCCGGAACGACTGGAAAACCAAAGGCTATCATACACAGGCAAGGCGGTATATTACTGGAACACCTGAAATACCTGAGTCTTCATAATGAAGTAAATAAAGGTGATAAATACTTCTGGTACACAAGTACAGGGTGGATGATGTGGAATTTTTTACAATCTACTTTTGCTTTGGGTGCCATTCCCGTTATATACAATGGTAGTCCCACTTATCCGGATGAAAGAACCTTATGGGAAATGGCTGAAAAAGCAGGATTGAATCATTTTGGAACAAGTCCAACCTATTTATCTTTTTTAGCTCAGGTAAATTTTAAACCTGGGTTTTCATATAACTTATCTGATTTAAAAACAATCAGTTCAACCGGATCTCCCTTAACCCTGGAAAATTATCATTTTGTTGAAAATGCTTTCCCAAACAACATACCGCTCATTTCTATGAGTGGTGGTACGGATGTTTGTACGGCCTTTGTAGGAGGGTGTTCCTTAAAACCAATTATAAAAGGTCAGATTCAGGCCAGATGTCTTGGCGCAGCTATTTTTTCAGTTGATGAAAATGGAAAAAAAAGATGGGAGCAGGAAGGGGAATTAGTTTTAACAGAGGCCATGCCTTCAATGCCCCTGGGATTTAAAAACGACCTGAATAATCATCAGTTTATAAAATGTTATTTTGAAAAATATGAAAATTGCTGGTGTCATGGTGACTGGATAACAGTAACAAAAGAAGGGGGTGTTATCATATCAGGTCGCTCTGATGCCACTTTAAACAAATCTGGTATTAGAATTGGGACGGCTGAAATTTACGCTGCGTTGGGTAAAATACCTGAAATTTCCGATGGATTAATCATCCACGTTACAGGAAACCTTCAGGAATCAACCCTTATCTTGTTTGTTTGTATGAAAACCCATCAGATTTTAGATGAAAATTGGGTTACTTTAATTAAACAAACAATTAAATCAACCTATTCTCCCCGTCATATTCCAGACGAAATTTACCAGCTTAAAGAAATTCCATATACGCTGAGTGGGAAAAAAGTCGAATTACCTGTAAAACGACTTTTTGATGGGGAAAAGGTAAACCAGATGGTAAGCATTGAGTCGTTAAGAAACCCGGCATCCTGGGAAGAAATAACCGGTATATTTCTGGAACGAAAAAATAAAAAGGGAAATCACTAAGCAATTTCCCTTTTTTTGGGGTGAAAGACCGGATTCGAACCGGCGGCCTCCAGAGCCACAAACTGGCGCTCTAACCAACTGAGCTACAATCACCAAATGGTTATTTTAAAATAACGACGCAAATATATTTAATTTTTTGGATTTTTCTTGAAATTTGGCAGAGAGAATGAATTTTTATTTTTCCTCTCCCATGAATATTTATCTCTTTTAATAAATACATAGCGAATGGACATGGCAGACTGCATTCTGATCGAAAGAGCAGAAGGGATAAATACCGGGATATAATCCCATGTAAAATTCAATCTGGCCAGTGTAAACTCAAGACCTGCAGCACCAGTTAAGCCAAATCCATCTTTTCTGATATCATTTACCCTATTCTGAAGTGGTAAATGTACCCCTCCTCCAAAAAATAAATTGAGTCTTCTGGAGAGGATTGGTTTATGATCAACGCCCATTACTGTTAATGCTGATTCCTTGTTTTTTCTGTCAGTCTGAATTAAAACTTCGGCTGTCCACGATTCATATATCCGCTGTTTCAGCGAAATTCCCCATTCAGTGCCTAACCGGACACCTGCCGACGTATTATACGACTGGGAAAAGGAGGCATTTGCCATAAGGCAACATAAAATTAACATTAGTTTATTCATACCTCTGTAACGACGAAAAAGCAGTCAAATGGTATATGAAAATTAATTTTTTCTGGGATCATTTCCACTCATAAAATTAAATGGAGGTAATCTGTCACCAACCAATGATTTATATTTAAAATCTGATCCCGTCCTATTCATTTTTTCCTCTTTTGCTTTTTGCAATATATTGGTGTTTGTAAAAAGTTCCATTGCAGAAATAGCCATTGTTTTAGCTGCCAGCACCATACCATTAACGCCAATCGAGGAGCCCCCCGAAGCAACTGCCTGCCAGCTATGTGCAACCGTTCCGGGCACCCATGTGGCGGTAGCTATCGAAGCGGTTGGAGTCACCCAGCTCACATCGCCTACATCAGAGGAAGCAGGACCTCCTCTTTCCTCAACTCGGAATTTTTCAATTTTCATAGCATCCTCAGGTTTATAATTTCCAGGCGGAAAAGACTGAATTAATTCCGCTGCAAAAGCTCTTTCCTGAGGTGTGTAGGTTATCCCACCAATTTTAGATAATTTCTGATACATCAGACTGGCCAGGGTCTCATTAATGAGGATATTATAATAACCTGAAACGATTTCTTCTGAAACTTCTGTTTCTGTTCCCATAGCAGCACCTTTAGCACATTTTTTTATCCTTTCAAAAAGCCTTACTACCTCTTTCATATCAGGATGGCGAACAATATAATAAACCTCTGCTTTAGCTGGAACCACATTTGGAGCCATAGAGCCATTTGTTATCGCATAATGAATTCTGGCATCAGGTTCAACATGTTCCCGCATCATGTTCACCATATCATTCATAGCTTCCACGCCATCCAGGGCACTTCTTCCTCTCCAGGGCGCCATAGCAGCATGTGCTGAAACCCCTTTAAATGTAAATTTAGCGGATATGATTGCCAGTGATGATTCTGCACTGGCATCATTTCTGCTGGCTGGGTGCCAGGTTAGCACTGCATCCACATCA
>Ga0255182_1000271_pt1 | contig 39958 bp, 39 predicted proteins | sample Atl_UVDOM_RepA_8_FD_188420 | JGI IMG/M metagenome (GOLD analysis project Ga0255182, IMG submission 188420) | Freshwater microbial communities from Altamaha River, Georgia, United States - Atl_UVDOM_RepA_8d | ecosystem: Environmental > Aquatic > Freshwater > River | place: USA: Georgia...
CGCCCCCAAAGAACTTCCCCCTATTCAAAGTGAAGCAGCTAAAGATGCCCCAGTGGTACCTCTCATACCGCAGCAGCTACCCGAGTCGTCAGCAGCGCCACAGACATCACTCTCCGCGGCACCAGAACCGTCAGAGTCGCCAGGATCGATCCAAGTAGGTGCGATTACCTCATCAGATCTGAAAATCGAGAAAATCGAGGAGAGCAAGCAATGAAATCCGTCAATGTCTGGAACAAACGTTTAGTGAGCTTGCTGGCTGCCTTGTCGTTGGTGGGCTGCGCCCACCAATATGGACCCGAGGCATCATTCGGAACCTCGGTCAGAGATAGCGTTCGATTGCAATCAGTGCGCATCAATGGTGTGGGCCATGATCGCATTGAGCCAGGATTTGATGGCGCGGCAGCGAAGGCGGTGATGGATCGTTATGTGCGCAGCTATGAGCAGCCCCAGCAGTTGGGCAATATCCTGCGACTGGGCGTCGGCGGATCGACAACGGGTGTAGGCATGTCTGCGGGTGCACCCGCCACGGCGAGGTAAGTATGACCCAGTCTGACAACTTGGTCGACCAGGCTCGGCTGAAATCCCATGTGCATAGTCAACTTCTAAAAATTCTTGATCTGTCAGTCATGGAGCGGCTACAGCCCGATGATCTGCGGGCAGAGCTTTCTGGCGCAGTTCAGCGTATTGTGAATGACGAACGTATTGCCCTCGATCCATCTGATTTGAGTAAGTTGGTACTGAATATTCAGAACGAAGTGATGGGTCTGGGCCCGATCGAACCGTTGATCGCCGATCCTACGGTATCGGATATTCTAGTGAATGGTCCCATGTCAATTTACGTCGAACGCTACGGACGACTCGAGCCAACATCAATACGGTTCTCAAATCATGATCACGTATTGCGGATTATTGAAAAAATCGTATCGCGTGTCGGTAGAAGAATCGACGAATCTAGCCCAATGGTGGATGCACGGCTTCCGGACGGATCCCGTGTCAATGCCATTATTCCTCCTCTAGCATTAGACGGCCCGGTACTTTCGATCCGGCGGTTTAGCGTTACGCCGTTTGGCATCAAGGAATTGATTGACCGTGACACCTTGTCTGCGGATATGGCTACGGTTATTGAGGCGCTGGTCCACCATAAGACTAATGTACTAATCTCGGGCGGAACGGGAAGCGGCAAGACAACACTGCTTAATGTGCTGTCGGGGTTTGTTCCCGCCGATGAACGTATCATCACGATTGAAGATGCTGCTGAGCTTCGTTTGCAACAGCCCCATGTGGTCCGGCTGGAGACCCGGCCCGCAAATGTCGAAGGCAAGGGGGAAGTGACTCAGCGCTCTTTGGTCAAGAACAGCCTCCGTATGCGGCCCGATCGTATCGTGGTCGGCGAGGTCCGAGGGGGTGAAGTTCTGGATATGCTCCAGGCCATGAACACTGGCCACCAGGGCTCAATGACCACGATTCATGCTAACTCCCCCCGTGACGCGATGATTCGCCTGGAGAACATGGTCAGCCTTGCTGGCATAAAGGTGGGTATTCATCCCATCCGGCGACAGATCGCTTCAGCTATCAGTGTTGTTATCCAGATTGCCCGATTGCCCGATGGCGGTCGGAAGGTACTGAGCGTTCAGGAAATCACCGGCATGGAAGGTGACATGATCGAAATGCAGGAGATCTTTTCCTATGAACAGCAAGGTGTTAGCGCCGACGGTAGGTCGATTGGCGCTTTTAAGGCTACGGGCATTCGTCCACGTTTCGCCGAGCATATTTCCCGGGAGGGCCAGCGGCTTTCCGATCGGCTATTTATGCCTCCCATCCAGTAGGTGAGCTTCTTCATGCAGATATTTATTTATGGACTAATGTTTGTCTCTACAGCTTTTTTAGTGGGCTCCGTCATGTTGTTCTGGCAAGACGTCGTCGCCACCCGTTCGGCCAGGGCTAGCATACAACAGACATCCATTGGCGCATCAGATGCTTCTTTGCAGTCAAATGTTTATCGGGATCTGCGTGTGAGTGCGATATCCTGGCTTGATCAGCTTACACGTACAAATCCGAAGATTCAGGCGATGCAGCAATACATTGCCCGATCCGGATTCAGACTCTATGTCGATCAAGTCATTGCTATTGGTCTATCTTTATCAGTAGCGGCGGTAGGAATTTTGTCTTTTTTTAAACTGCCCTGGCAATTGACGCTCCCAAGTGCAGGGTTCGCGTTTATTGCACCATGGCTATTACTACGCTATCGCAAACGTAAGCGTCTTCAGATAATTGAGGAGCAGCTGCCGGATGCGCTAGATGCGATTTCCCGGGCGATGCAAGCGGGAAACTCACTGGCAGGCGCGCTATCCACCGTGGGTAAGGAGTCTCCGGATCCTTTGGGCCGCGAGTTGCGGATTGTCTCTGAGGAAATCAACTTTGGTCGGTCTGTGAAAGAAGGGCTTGCTGAGTTCTCTCTGCGGCTTGGCAGTCTCGATATTCGATATTTTGTATTAGCTGTGCTCATCCACAGCCAGACAGGAGGAAATCTTTCATCGCTCCTCTCTAGCCTGGCCACACTTATTCGTGAGCGACTGCGATTAAAACGTAGGATCCGAGTACTTTCAGCCGAGGGACGGCTGTCAGGTTGGGTACTCACGCTTCTGCCCTTTATTGCCGGATTTCTTGTTTACCTGATGAATCCGAATTTTATGCGGGTGCTCTGGGCGACGCCTGAAGGCATGCTGCTACTGCAGATTAATGGAGTTTTGATGGCAGTTGGTTTGTTTTGGATGTGGAAGATTATTCATTTTCGAATATAGAGGAATCCTGTGTCCCCACTTCAAATTACTCTTTTGTTGCTGCTATTTATCCTGGTGTCTGGGCTGACATGGACGCTAATTGGCTTTGTAGTTTCTCTTCGACCTATGGTGGTTGCTGGATTACGAGGTGATCCTGACTTCATAAGGCGTGAAGCCGTTCAGCAAATGCTTGGATTATCCGAGCGGTTATCACCGGTTCTGAGGCCAATCACACCGGATTCGGCCTCAAAACTTGACTGGCTAGCATCTCCCCTGCGCCTGCGGCTTATCCGGGCGGGCTTTCGAGGACCATCGGCGGCACCGATTTACTTTGTCAGCAAGCTACTAAGCGCCGGATTCCTCGCGATGTTGGCGATTCTAGGAGCTTCCTTGGTGAAATGGGATCTTCCTGCCGCACTCGCGGGTCTGTTGATGGCTACTGCTATAGGCCTTGGATTTTATCTGCCGGATCTGCTGCTGCGTGCGCGCACTGCAGAGCGGCAGCAGCGAATTCTGGAGCAACTTCCAGATAGCTTAGACTTGATGCGCATTTGTCTTGAGGCTGGGCTAGGGCTGGATGCAGCGATTCTCCGTGTGAGCCAAGAGTTCAGAACCGTGTGCCCACCTCTGTATCAAGAGCTAAACACCGTCACCTTAGAGTTGCGGGCGGGTAGTAGCCGAAACGACGCCCTGCGGCATTTTTCAGCTCGTACCGGGTTACAACAAGTGAATTCTCTTGTGTCAACCCTGATTCAGTCAGATCGATTTGGAACGGGAATTGCAGATGCGATTCGGATTCATGCCGAGCATCTTCGATCGGAGAGGCGGATGAAAGCGGAAGAGGCTGCCGCAAAGATAGCAACTAAACTTTTATTCCCACTAATCTTCTGTATTTTTCCTGCGCTTTTACTCGTACTTGTTGGCCCAGCAGGAATTACTGTGCAGCAGCATCTCTCTCCCGAGATGCCTTCACGGTGAATCTACTGATGAAAAAAAATTTACTCAAAAAGATCTGGAGAGAGCCAAGCCGCGGTGCATCTGCTGTCGAATTCTCATTAATGTTGCTGTGGCTTGTGCCGCTTATGTTTGGAATCGTAGAGACGAGTATTGCGCTGTACGACAAGGCGGTGATTACGAATGCCTCCCGAGAAGCAGCCCGTGCTGGTGTAGTGATGAGCAAAGATCGAATGCTAGATGAGGAGATTCGCCAGGTAGCCCTAAATTACTGTGCGAACTATCTGACAAGCTTTTCCGGTATGAAGGCATCTCCATCGGTGAACGTGCAGCGACCTGCGAGCCCCGCTCAAGGTGATCTGCTCACCGTAACGGTGACCTATCCCTATACCGCGATCGTCCTTGGGCGTCTCTACGAAGCTTGGAAGGGGCCTATTCAGCTTTCAGCAACTACAGCAATGGCTTATGAATAAACTTGTTCCACCAAAAGGTGTCATTGCAATTCTGGTGGCCCTGATTACTACTACCCTGATTGGATTAGCGGCCCTTACTGTAGATTTAGCCTATGTATTTGTGGTGCGTAACGAGCTGCAGAATGCGGCTGATGCCGCCGCACTATCTGGCGCTGGCAAGCTATATACAAGTAACGCTGGACCAAATTGGAGTGATGCAGAGACGCAAGCCGCATTGGTAGCTAGGGTCAATAAAACAGAATATAAACTTATACAAGATCCTCAAGTAACTGCGGGATATTGGTCGAGTAGTACACCTGCAATCATGCAGCCTACGAGTTCCTCACCAACTGCGGGGGATAGTGCCGCTATTATGGTCACCATTCGGAAAGTTGCTGCTAATCGGGATGGGCCAGTTCGACCTTTTTTCGCTAGTATCTTGGGAAAAAATCAAATCGAGGTTGATGCACGAGCCGTAGCTGCCGTGGGCAGTCCCGGCTATGTGGGAACAAATGCACTTTTTCCGTTCGTAATGAGTAAATGTATGTATGACACATACTGGAACTCTTCGGCGACGCCTCCCGGCCCACGCAATGATCCAAAGACCGGTCAGCCGTATCTATTTAAGATCGGGCCGGAGCCACAAAAGCCGGGAACTCAGCCATGTGAAGCGACCGGCCGGGGGGTGTGGACTACTTTTTTCGAAATAAACGGCGGTACCAATGTGGTGAAGGATCTAATTGCCTCGCTGAATCCATCAAGTATAAAAATCGGCGACCTGATCTGGATTCCGTCGGGAATTACGGCAGTGAACTATGGGCTAACCAATGCATGCTCAGAGGCCGGTAACAGTTCCTGTGCTGTTGTCTCAGTCGCTGTAGTTGAGAATCTTTTTCAAAACGCAAACGCTACCGTAATTGGATTTTCCTGTTTAAATATTAAAGATGCAAATCAAGGGAATAAGACCATTACCGTACAGATGACCAAGAACTGTATACCGCCGGGATCTGGTGGAACGGGTCCGGACTATGGAAGCCGTACCCCGCCGCGTCTTGTTCGGTGAGTCGTGGTTCTAAACTGCACTTTAGGAGACTTTCTCATTTATTTCTGCGTGTCAGAATCAGAGTGCCAAGAACGATAAGAACCCCACTCCATAGGAATAATCTCAGCGTGGAAGAATATCTGATTAATTGAATGGCTCTGGTCGCCACGCTAAAAAAGTCTGAATAGGAAAATAAACTCGTTCCTGACGTCTGACCCGTAGGGCGAAATAGCGCCCTCCATTTGAGCCAAAAGCCGACTAGGGGAACAAAGTGTACCAGGAAGTAGATCAAGCCTATTGCCGGGAGAAGTCCAGTGCTAATTCTGTCATCACTAAAGATGAGTTGTAAGAAAATCCAGGTCAGGAATGACAGCGCTGTGGCTGCCATTCCTGCGAGTATGAAGATGATGTAAATCGACAGCACTATGCGATAGATAGGCCTATTCAACGCCGACCTAGCAACAATCCGATCAATAGGCCAACGCCGGTTGATACCGCGATCGCGGTCCAAGGCTTTTCATGTACATAGTGATCAGTCGTGGCTGCGAATTGCTTTCCCTTCACTAATGCGGATTGCTGAAAGGTCTGTAACTGTCCAATTGCCTGTTGCAAAAGAGATGCCCCTTGTGCCCTAAGCTCTGATGCCTTCTCCCCACCAGCATCAGAGGCATCTCTGAATAGAATCTGCGCATCGTGGATAAGCGCCTGAACATCCTGTTTTAGCATCTCCATATTTGGATTGGTCATGATCTGTGCTCCCAACATTAAAAATAGTCGACCCTGTAATGTACGGGGACTCTGATGGAAACCTACACAGCGTTCTTGGAAACAGCACAAAAGGAGATCAGCCATTGAAACTGGGCCTGACGGAATTAGAGGCACAGACGCGTCTAGCGCGGGATGGGCCGAATCGACTTCCGGACCGGGATGCACAAAATACGCTGCAAATCGCCTGGTGTGTGTTGCGAGAACCAGTATTTCTTCTCCTGCTTATCTCTGGATTTTTATATTTCCTGATCGGCGAGTTTTTTGATGCCTTTGTCTTAGCAATTTTTGTGGTCTTAAGTGCAGCAATCTCGGTCATCCAACAGAAAAGGGCCGATCGAGTTTTACAAAAACTCAGAGACCTCTCTTCTCCCCGGGCGACTGTAATTCGTGATCATTCTGAACGTCGGCTATCCGCTCATGAACTTGTTCGAGGCGACCTGATTGTACTGAGGGAGGGTGATCGTGTGCCGGCGGATGCCGTGATCCTCGAGGCAAATGAATTACAAATAGATGAATCCCTTCTTACCGGGGAGTCGATGCCTGTTGTAAAGCGCGTATCGCAAGACTCTGAAGCCGGGCGTATATTTCTAGGTTCACTTATTGTCCGTGGATCTGGATACGCTCAAGTAACCGCAACGGGATCATCCACTGAGTTTGGGAAGATTGGCCGATCTATCTCAGGCCTGACGGTTCGATCAGATAAGTTGACTCGAGACTTTAGAAGACTTGTAACGATTTTTACGATTGGAGCGATTGCAGTAAGTCTAGTAGTCGGGCTTGCACATTTTCAGTGGTCAGACGCTCCGATTCCTGCCGCACTTGCTGGGATCAGTGCGGCGATGGGATTGATCCCGGAGGAGTTTGCGGTGGTCCTGACCGCTTTTATGGCGATGGGGGCGTGGCGATTAACTAGATACGGTGTTCTCACACGCCAAGGACGTGCTATTGAGGTGCTTGGTTCCGCCACAGTCTTATGTGTCGATAAGACCGGAACACTGACACTTAATGAGATGCAGGTCGGTACATTCTCGATAGATGGCCGTTCGTTGGTCTTGCCATTGGAATGTGATCCCATATCGGCGGAGGGCTTTCTACGACAGGCGATGATGGGATGTAATCCCAGTCCTTCTGATCCGACTGAGAAGGCTATAGAGACTCTATTTCGGCACTATAACCCGTCATGGACAGCAATCGGTTCGCTGTCCTTAGTCAAAACATACGGACTACGGTCCGACTTTTTTGCCATGACAAATATTTGGCAAGCACGGCCAAAGCAAGGTGCGATTGCCGTCATGAAGGGCGCGCCCGAGGTGGTCCTGCGCTGCTGCGACCTCTCAGAGTCGGAGCACGTTCAAATTATGAAGACCGTCAATCAGATGGCCGCAGCCGGACAGCGGGTCCTGGCGATAGCGAATGGAGATATCAGTGCGACGGAATTATCCCTGGATCAGAGCGCGCTTAGGTTAAAGTTTGTCGGTCTGCTAGGTTTTACAGATTCGCTGCGACCTTCGGTCCCGCAGGCAATCGAGCGCTGTCTAAGTGCCGGAATTCGAGTGGTCATGATTACTGGAGACTACCCCGAGACCGCTATAGCGATTGCGCAACAGGCGGGTCTATTGGATAAAGGCGCTGATTTGAGTGAATGTCTAATCACGGGACCTCAATTGGATGCGCTCTCGGCTCAGGTACTTTCTGAGAAAATCTCAAGAGTGCTTATATTTGCGCGCATTAATCCTATCCAAAAGCTGAGAATCGTTCAAACGCTACAGCAATCAGGTGAGGTCGTCGGTATGACGGGGGATGGGGTCAACGATGCGCCTGCACTAAAAGCTGCCGATATCGGAGTTGCGATGGGAGTGCGAGGAACAGATGTTGCGCGAGAGGCGGCAAGTCTCGTACTCATCAAAGAGGATTTTGGTGCCATTGTCGAGGCCGTTGCCCGCGGAAGACAAATCTTCGATAACCTGCGGAAGGCTGTGGGATTTATTATCTCGATTCACATACCAATAGCTGGTCTCGCAGTGATCCCCGTATTACTCGGCTTACCTCAGTTGTTCTATCCGGTTCATATTGCCTTCATGGAGATGATAATTGACCCGGCAGGATCATTTATCTACGAGTCCGAGCCAGCGGATCCAGCCGTAATGAAGCGGCCGCCTCGACCACGCAAAGAATTCGTATTTCCTGTGTATCTCATGATAAAAAGTCTAATACAAGGCATCTTGGTGCTTGGAGTTACGCTTTGTGCTTATTTTCTTTTGCAGACGCTTGAGATTTCAGAGAATAACACTCGAGGCCTGTTATTTGTTGGGCTTGTCTCTTCTGGATTGGCAATTGTTGCAATCAATATGGACTCCCCTCTTGGCCGAAAAGGGAATAACGGGAGATTAAATCCGGCATTTCTAGTCATTGCGGCAGCGAGCTTAGCAATACTGGGACTGATATTTTCAGTCCCGATAATGCGTGATATTTTTAACTTCGGGGCTTTACCTTTAACTTGGTTTCTGGGGGCGCTTGGATTTGGTGTGTTCAATTTCGGCCTACTACTGGCGAGCAATAAGGTTTTCAATATCGGTAAATACGCCTGATAATCTTAGTATTGATATGTAACAGGAAGAAACCGATGCAATATTCGTCAGACTTTCGAATGGCTGATTACGAGTTTGTGCGTGAGCGTCTGCTTCAACGAAAAGAAATTGCTCTGCTCGATATCCGAGAGGAAGCCCTCCATGCACAGGCACATCCGCTTTTTGCGGCGAATTTCCCCCTTTCTCGCCTCGAGGTGGATGCCTTTGCTAAGTTGCCAAATCAAGCGGCATGTGTCGTTACGATTGATAACGGAGAGGGGCTTGCAGAGGTCGCCGCGAAACGACTGATTGAGCTTGGCTATTTATGGGTATCGATCTTCCGTGGGGGGATTTCAGCCTGGGCGGCAGCCGGCGGCGAGCTGTTTAAAGATGTAAATGTGCCCAGTAAGAGTTTTGGAGAGTTCGTCGAGGCACACTGTCATACCCCCTCGTTATCGGCTGAAGAGGTGAAGGCGTTATTAGATGCAGACGAAGATATTGTCGTGGTTGATGTCAGAAGATATGATGAATTCCAGACAATGAGTATTCCAAAAGGAATTAGTGTTCCGGGTGCTGAATTAGTGCTTCGTGTTCCAGAGTTAGCATCCCGACCGAGTACACGAGTAATTGTAAATTGTGCTGGACGCACACGCAGTATTATTGGTACGCAATCGTTGATAAACGCGGGCATTCCGAACCCAGTAAGTGCGCTAAGAAACGGAACGATTGGCTGGACTCTGGCCGGCCAGCAGTTGAACAGCGGATCATCAGCGCGTTTTCCCGAGGTGAGTGATGAGACATGTCGTATTGCTCTTAATCGCTCCCGTGCCGTTGCTGATCGGGCTGGCGTTCCAAGAGTTAGCCTTGAAGATGTGGCTCATTGGTGCTCAGATAAAACTCGAACCACCTATCTTTTTGATCCTCGACCTTTAGAGGAATATTACAGTGGGCACCTTCCGGGGTTTCGGCCTGCGCCAGGAGGGCAACTGGTACAAGAGACAGAGATGTTTGCTCCAGTGCGAGGCGCCCGTATCGTTTTGGCCGATACGCGCGGAGTCCGAGCAAATATGACTGCCTCTTGGCTTGCACAGATGGGGTGGGAGGTCGCCGTAATTGACGGCCTAAGCGATGATCATCTTACTGAGCGTGGAAAGTGGTCCGCGCCGTCGCCGGAGGTTCCTCAAGTAGAGTGGATTAACACTGTGGATTTAGATGGGCAACTAAGAAGCTCTGATCCACCTGTGGTGATTGATTTAAGGCCGTATGCACAGTATATAAGTGGCCATATTCCGGGTGCTTGGTTTGCCATACGTTCAGGGTTTTTTGATGCGGCGCGAAAAATTCCCCGTTCCCATCAGGTTGTACTCACAGCCACAGAGGACGCGATCGCCTGCTTTATCGCGAGGGAGATAGCAGCGTTGCAGCCTTCTGAGGTGAAAGTATTACGCGGAGGGTTCGCCGCCTGGGAGGCAGCCGGCTATTCGATAGAGTCAGGACCGAAATACTTAGCTTCACCGCCAATCGACCGTTATCGACGACCATATGAAGGCACATCGGTGGCCCCAGCGGCGATGCAGGCTTATCTGGATTGGGAATTCGGGTTAGTGGCGCAGTTGGAACGGGATGGTACCCATCATTTCCGGGTCATTTGAGCAGCGATCCAACTGTAGCCACTTACCATAAGAATTCCTGTCAGGACTAAGACTGCACCAGCAATAAAGCTGAATTCTAGTGGTTCGTCGAGAAGCCAAACTCCGAAGGCAACCCCAAAGAGCGGAGTTAGAAATGAAAATATACCAAGCTGAGATGCCATGTAGTGGCGTAGAAGCCAGAACCAGGCAAGGTAGCTTGCGAAGCAAACAATCACTGATTGAAAGACCAGACTGCCCAGTGTAAGGCCAGTAAATCTTACTTCTGTCTGCCCGAGTACCACTGCAGCGATTAATAAAAAGACAAATCCGACTGCTAACTGATACAACAGCGTCTGCGCTGCTGAAATGCGCGCGAGATAGGAGCATCGGACTGCTACAGTCGTCGCGCCCCAGGCTACACCAGCGGCTACTGCCATAAGATCCCCGATCAACAGATCGGACATACTATTCACCTGTGTTGATTGAGTCCTACCGAGAAACGTGATCGTAACGCCGACGAACGCGCATCCAATGCCAAACCATTGAAGCTTTTTAAGACGCTCTGAAGGCATAAGCCAGTGAAGGCCAAGTGCAGCAAAGATGGGCGCCGTATAAAGCAAAACCGCCATATGGGAGGCTGTCGTAAACCGAAGGCCCTCACCTACCAGAAGAAATTCGAGTGCGAAGAAGACACCCACGAGCAGTCCAGGCCGCCAGGTGCCATCCCTCACTGTCAGTGGCTCCCGACGTATCACCATCAGCAGCGCCACCAGTAACGCTGCGAAACCTGAACGCAAGGCGATTTGCATCAAGGGCGTAATGTCTGGAGCAGCCAGTTTTAAGACTACCTGTGTCAATCCCCAAATGACACAAAGCACCGTCATAAGTCCGATTGATGTCGTATCCAGGACTTTTCTGCTATCCATTGTATTTGTCTGTTATCACTGAATTTGGTTTTACCTAGGGCGCGTTAAATCTAAGCTGATCAAATCACACTTTATCTGTGCATTACAGAAATCCCGAGAGCTTTAAGCTTTCACCAAGACATTTTCAATTTTACCGAATACTTAATTTCTGGAGAGAAAGATGACAGATCAATCCCAGCAGTTCAGCGAAACCGTGCTTAAGTCGGGGGTACAAAACCTTATGGATGTCTCCGCAGCGAGTCTAAAGGGGCTTGAAAAAATGGCACATCTTCAAATGAAAATTGCCCGTGATGCGGTTCAGCACAGCGCCGATTGCACAAAAGCCATCTCAACAGCCAAGGGGCCACAAGACCTGGCTAAGCTACAAGCCTCCTGGATTAACTTCTCAATGGAAAGCTTAACCTCTCTGAGTAGCGCTGCCTGCGGCATTGGAATTGAGACTGCAAAGGCATGGTCTAAGATCAATGAATCACAAATGTCAGATTTTGGTCAGCGGATTCATAATGCGATTGAGCAATTTGCAAAGTACGCACCAGCTGGTTCCGAGAGCGGAGTTGCATTCGCCCGATCTGCGTGGACTGCGGCTGGTCAGGCATATGAAACAGCAAGCAAGGCTACCCGTCAGGCAATCGCTGCGGCAGAGCGAAACGTTGAGTCAGTCGGAAAAACTGGCCTAAACCTAGTTAAATCCGCCTGATCAGATCTGTGTTTTCTTCTCGGGCTGCCGATATTGGCTGCACATGACATCGTAGAGGCGTTCTGTGGCCGAGTTTACGGTGATCGTCCGGGCATCCTGCGGAAAGCGAGGGTTTAGTAAGTATTGGCCCTCGCCGAAAAATTTTGAAAAGATCGAGGCAGATTCAATTTTAAAGAGTTTTTTCTTGCAGTCCACGGTCCGAGTAAGCGTCATGGACCGATACCAAAGTCGCTCGTAACGCATAACAGATTCATAGTTGGTCACTGTCTGAAATCTGACTGTTGAATCGCCGAGAGGTCGAACGGAAGTCAGATTAATGTAAATCTCATAATTCGGGCCTTTATCAAAGGCCGACCAGGGCGACGCAGCAGCTGATAAGGTCGCGCTAAGAGAAGCTGCAGCGAGCAGAAGGTGCAACCTCATGGCAAACTCCGATTAGTCAAGAACCGGCCGATTATAAATCGACCAAAGACGGGGAGGGCTATGTTTCCGAAAAAACCTGCGGTGGCGGTTGTTGGGGCGGGTGCGGTAGGGTGCTTTTTTGGCGGGCTTCTCGCAAAGGCAGGGCTGCCCGTTACGCTCATTGCCCGCCCTGCCCATGTCCAGGCGATCAGAAAGGACGGGCTATTCATAGATTCTCAAGGATTTAAGGGATCTATTCCGGTTACCGCCACAGAGTCAATAGCCGATATTGCAGATGCACAGATAGTCCTACTGTCTGTGAAGTCCACGGATACCCATTCAACTGCGAAGATGATGGCGCCCTATTTGCGTCAAGACGCCCGAATTCTAAGCCTGCAAAATGGTGTCGATAACTGCCATCGGCTTCGACAGGAAATTGACCGGCCCGCGTATCCCGCGGTTGTTTATGTGGCCGTGGGAATGGATGGACCGGGGAGAGTCAAGCATTTTGGCCGTGGAGAGCTGGTGATTGGGGAGCCTGACACACCGGGGGATGAAGCTGCTGTTACGGATCTAAAGAATATTGCTAGCGTATTTGAAGCGGCTGGAATTACTTGCTTTGTATCCACAGAAATTAAGAAGGCGCTCTGGATGAAGTTTCTGGTCAACTGTACCTACAACGCGATATCAGCGATCGGTCAAATTGAATACGGTCGTATGACTCAGACTCCCGAAATCAGCGAATTAATTGAGCGACTTACGGATGAATTTCTTGGCGTAGCACTTGCGGAAGACGTAAATATAAGCCGGCAAGAGGCGATGGCAGCAAATCTTTCAATTGCCGTAACGATGCCCGGTCAGCGTTCATCGACTGCCCAAGATCTCGTAAGAGGAAAGCTGACCGAAATTGATTTTTTAAATGGTTATATCGTTGAACGTGCAAGACATCACGGAATAAATGTACCAAGTCACCAGGCCGTATATGCGCTAGTCAAAATGATGGAGCAAAACGCAGTTGAGTGATTTGCTGCACTGCGGGCTTGTCGGTAAAGAAATAGCGGCGTACCTTATACTCGACAACACTTCGGGAGATATGCATGTGCAGATGGGTTGCCTATGCCGGTCCAGATATTTTTCTCGAGGATCTTATTTTTCATCAGGATAATTCAATCATCCATCAAAGCCTATCGGCAAAGCATTCCGAGTGGGTAACAAATGGTGATGGATTTGGTGTGGCCTGGTATGGGAAGCGGACTTCTCCGGGGCTTTTCAAGGATATCTTGCCAGCCTGGAACGACAGTAACTTGCGTTCCATTGCTGCGCAGATTCAGTCGAGGCTATTTTTTGCTCATGTGCGGGCATCCACTGGAACGGCGGTGACGCGTACCAACTGTCACCCATTCACCTACAAAAACTGGACACTAATGCATAACGGAAAAATAGGTAACTGGTCCGAATGTAGGAAAGATATCGAGTCACTGATTGATCGGGGGCTTTATCATCATCGACAGGGCACCACGGACAGTGAAGCGCTTTTTCTGATCGCCTTGAGTAAAGGTTTGGCCGAGGATCCACGGCGTGCAATGGAGAGTACCTTTAGAGAGGTGCTTGGTGTCATGTCTTATCATGACGCGGAAGAGCCTCTGCGAATATCACTTGCGGTGACAGATGGTCAAGAGGTTTGGGCGTTTAGACTATCGAGCGACGGACAATCACCATCACTTTTTTATGGTGCCCCATCTACCCGGGGCGAACGTACAGAGTCAGGTTATATCCATACAATCGCATCGGAGCCATCAGATTTTCACGCGGATCACTGGCAGGCGGTTCCTGAAGCATCTGGTCTGCACTGGCAGGCGGGGCGTGTTGAGGCATTTTCTCTGCATGTCTAACTTACAGAAAACGAGTGATCTCGTGAATATCTTCCTCCATCAGTTCGCGTATCTCGATCATGACTAGTTTTCCGGTTCGGTCCATTACGAAAAGCTGGGGTAGTCCTTTGCGTTGCTGATAAATCGCAGTCCAGGCCTCATTGGCCATAGCAGCCTTGAATACGTAACCCCCTTTTCGCATATATGCCAGGGCAGCTTCTTTCGTCTTGTCCAGGCTAACGGTGATGACTTCAAGTCCACGCGACTGATGCGCGCGATAAAACCGATCCAAAATCGGATTTTGTCTCGCGCAGAATGGACACCATGCGGCCCAGAATTCCAAGACAATCACCTTTCCCCGTAGTGCGCCCCAGTCCACGAGGGTCCCATCGAGCAGTGTGAGCGGCGGAGGCGTGACCTGCTGGCCGATACTCCAGCGGATTACTTGTGAAAATCCCTTAGGGTGTACAGCTAGGCTCAGCAGCCCAACGATGACCTGTCGGCGAGATCTAGGATCCCGTCCACGGATCGTAAATGATGCCATTGGCGATGAGCTGGACCACATTTGCCTGATTTTCCGGGGACTCAGAGAAATCCGCCAGTACCTTTTGCCAGGTTTTTTCGGGATTATTCTCGAGTTGATCGATCCACCAGGCATAGCCACCCGCGTCGGGACTCCGATCCAGTACATTTTGGTAGACCTTGGTCAGAAACTCGCCATTGGTGGGCTTATTGCCATATAAAGATCGAAACTCTGCAGAGTCGATAAATCGGGCGGCGACCTCGACGGTATTCATACCTTGATCCATGCGGGCAATCCAATATCCCAGCCCCACGGTGTCGCCTGCCATTGGGTCACGGTCAAAAGCTGCTTTATAGATACGATAAGCCTGGCCTGCGTTTCCGCTGAGGTCAAGCGCGATCGCTTTATCGCTCAGAAGCACCCGGTCATAGCCGATGAGCTTAGCAATCGAGTAGCCAGCCGTCCCTGCGACCGCCCAGCCACCATCGCTCATCTTTTTCAGACGTACCTGTGATACGGTGAAGTCAAGCCGTGCCTGGTTAATGCCTGCACCGGCGATGTATTCCGGTAATGTGATGAAGCGATCGGCACCCGCGGATAACTGTACATCGCTGATAAACACAGAGGTAGTTGGAACGTTCTCGAAACCGCTGTTTGATGCTACTGGCACTTTCGCAATAGCGTCTACCACACTGATTCCGGCTGTAACTTGGCCGAATACAGCATATCCAGGCTGCTGCGCGCTCTGATAGTTGAGCCCCGTGTTGTCTGATAAGTTAATAAAAAATTGAGAGGTCGCGGTGTCGGGCTGATCTGTTCGGGCAAACCCGAGAGTTCCCCGAAGGTTCGATAGTCCGTTATTGGACTCAAGCGGAATAGCGGCACGCTGGGCGCCAATCTTGGCGACTCCTTGGGTATTGAATAGTCCCGCTTGAATGACAAAGTTACTGACGACGCGATGAAAAAGCACGTTGTCATAGAAATCATCAAAGGCATAGAGCAGGAAATTACTGACAGATTTGGGTGATTTCTCGGGAAAAAGCTCGAGCTGGATATCACCAAAATTTGTCTTTAAAAGGACAGATGGATTTGTGCTCATTTTGATGAAGCCGATTGGTGGGTTGTGCAGGATTCGAACCTGCGACCAACGGATTAAAAGTCCGCTGCTCTACCGACTGAGCTAACAACCCGCGGGGACTGGAAGGCGGCCTCGCCTATCCTGTACGAAGCCTGAAATTCTATCGGATTTCAGGCCCTCATGCATGGCGCTCCAACCAGCGCAGGCCGAGCCATCCTCCCCCGACGATAGATGCTGTGGTCATCAGGGAGCCGACGGCGAGCAGTGATAGTCCGGTGACGCCTTGCCCGATCGTGCAGCCAAAGGCGGTCACACCGCCGATACCCATTAGGCCCGCCCCGATGAGATGACGGGCGAGATCAGCCCGATCCACGAACCCCTCCCATCGAAACGTTTTGGAGGCAATGGCGTGAATGAGCGCGCCCAATACAACGCCAGATACCGTCGCGATGCTAAAAGTCCAGCCTCGAGACTTATCACTCCAAAACATCATGAGGTCGATCCAATATGCGAGGGGTGCAACAAAGGTAAGGGATTCAACGCCACGGGTGTTCGTGGCGATGAAACGAGGCTCTAGGGTGGCCGGATCCTCTGGAATAAATCCGAGCTGGCCCGTGGTGATCCAGCCCGCCACCACCAGGGCACCGATAGTAATGCCTCCGATGATGAGCCTTGGCTGGTGTCGTAGCTCCTTACTCAAAAATACATAAAAGAGCAGTCCTGTGACAAGAGTAAGGCTAACGATGAGTGGCGACATCGAGAGCAGGCTGGGCAGATCCTGCCGAACCGCCAGGGTGAATGAGACCTGCTCAATGGTATTCACGCGGATAACCCCAAAGATTCCACGCATGGTCATGTAGGCACATATGGCCATTACGAGAAAAACCACCAGTGCCTTCATGCTGCCGCCGCCAATACGAATGAGATTTCGCCCTCCACAGCCTGACGACAGAACCATTCCAAAGCCAAATATCAGCCCTCCTAAAATATAAGAGAGCCAGTACACCCTTGGACCAGTGTAGAAAGAATCTTTCACCGCGATCGTGTCGCCGGTAATCAGAAGTTGTGTCCCCAAAATCGCAACGGCGATGGCCAAGAGCCACATTCGAAGCCGCGAACGGTCTCCACTGGAATACCAGTCCGAGATCGCTCCCATCGCACAGAAATTCGAGTACCGAGAAATCCAGCCAAAGATAAGGCCGATTCCTAGGCCAAGGAACACGACAGTCGTTTCAATCCGGGCGATATCGTCAGGGGTGAACATGCCCCAAAGTTTACTTCGACGGCGTCGACTTTGCGGCGGGCTTAGGCGCTGGGCTCGATTTGAGTGTTTTGATTCGCTCGCGGGCCTCTGCAGCCACTGGTGAATTTGGGTAGCTCTTGATCAGATTTTCCAGGATCCCCCTCGCGGTGTTGGGGTTACCCGATTCCGCCTGACTTGCAGCCAGATTCAGAATGGCTTGTGGTCGGGCGGTGTGATTCGGATAGCGGTCTAAAAACTCCTGGCGGGCAGTGATTGCAGCTTTGTAGTTTTTTTCGGCATAGAAGGCAGAGCCTTTTAATAACAAGACATCTGCCGAAAGGCGAGATGAGGGAAAGCTCTGCTGGAACGCCTCGGCAGCCGCTACTGCCTTCCGAAAATCTCCATTACGAAGTGATTCTTTGAGCTCTTCGAAGAGCGTTTTTTCTCCTCGGGTCACCTGAAAGGTCATATTGTCGATAACGATCGGTACCGGCTCGATCTGCTTCAAGCGCTGGTCAAGGTCCACATAAAAGTCCTTCTGCTGTGTCTTGCCTGTGCTGGCGGTCTGGGTTGCTTCCTCGATCTGGCCACGTAATTGCGCAAGTTCAGCCCGTAGGCGCTCGTTTTCATTTAGTAGTTGCAGCTGTGAGCGCGAGGACGTTTGTAGATTTTTTTCTAACTCAGCGATCCGGTTATCCAGGGTCTCGACCCGGGTTCGCAGCTCAATAATCGCGCGTCGGGCCTCGTCATCTGAAAATATTGCCTTCGCCTGGCCTGCCGCCAGGGCGAGGCCAAGTCCAAGAAAGAAAATGGCCGCTCTCAGAAGCGAGGCGGCCATGGCTCCATGCAGAGCGGTCATCAGGAGGGTTTACCTCAGGATGAGATCGGCACGTCGGTTCTCGGCCCAAGCGGCCTCGCTCGAACCTTTCGCCCGTGGCTTTTCTTCGCCGTTACTTACTGCCTCTGCCCGGTTACCCGCAACGCCCATGACGGCCATTGCTTTCGACACGGCCTCTGCGCGTTTCTGGCCAAGCGCAAGGTTGTACTCGGTCGTACCGCGTTCGTCAGCATTGCCCTCAATGACGAGTCGTGCCTTGCTATCTACTTTCAGATAATTTGCGAAAGCAGTGAGGGTGGCCTGGTATTCCGGTTTCACATCAAACCGATCGAAATCAAAATAAATGCTCGGCTTGACCTTCTCGAGAGCGGCCCGGGCGGCGGCGATTTCTCTCGCGCGTGCTGCCGCAGCTGCATCTTCAGCTGGCGCGGTAGCGGCGGGGGCGGGTTTTTTCTCCTCTAGGGGGACCTGGGATGCGCAGCCAGCGAGCACCAAGAGTGACGTGGCACTGCTGATAAGAGTTAGACGGGACAACTTGGGAAATGAAAACGCCATGGCTTCTCCTCTGAGGTTTTTGTTATGGCCGACATTCTCGCACAAAAACCCTGCAACCTTCATGTCTTTAGGACATGGGGATGCCTGCCGCTCAGGGGCAGTGATGAGAGGGCATCAGGGCAGACGGCCCCAGGCCGGTCCACGTACTTGACTGCCCTCGGCGGAGAGGCGTGTCCGAAGCTTTCCATCGATGGACACCGCAGACAGAACGTCGCGATCGCCTAGCCGACTACTGTAGATCACCCATTTGCTATTGGGTGCAAAGCTGGGTGAATCATCTTTCGGGCCTTGGCTGACCAACGTTTCCTGCTGGGAACCGAGATCCATTACAGCGACACGAAAGAGTTTTTCTCTGCGAGTAATAAATGCGAGGCTTTTCCCATCGGCGCTGATCTGCGGGCGCGCGTTAAAGGGGCTGTTAAACGTGACCCGTTTGGCCTCGCCGCCATCAGCAGGCACTCGGTAGATTTGTGCTGAACCTCCTCGATCAGATGTGAAATAAATTTCCTTCCCGTCGGGTGTAAATGTGGGTTCGGTATCAATTCCTGTCGATCGACTGACACGACGCAATCCTGTGCCATCTGCGTTAACAATGTAGATCTGCGAATTACCATCTCGGGTAAGAACGACCGCAAGTCGATTGCCATCCGGGGCCCATGTCGGTGCGCTGTTGCTGCCCTTCTCATTCGCAATGATGGATCGCCTTCCGTTGGCAAGCGTATGAACATATACGATCGGCTTGGTAATGCCGTTTCTTTCTTCAAATGAGACATATGCAAGTCGTGTGCCATCCGGTGACCATGACAGGGAAATGATTGGCTCTCTCGATCGAAGCGCAATCTGGGAATTCTGGCCGTCAGAGTCAGAGATGACGAGGCTGTAGATCGCCTCATCTTTGCGTACAAAGGCCAGCCGTGTCGCGAAGAATCCAGGCTCACCAGTGAGTTTTTCATATATAAAGTCAGAGATTCTGTGGGCGGTTCTTCTCGCCTCTAGCTCGGTGGCAGGAGCAGAGATTGCAAGACCTCCGAGGCTCGCGCTTCGAGCGATGTCAAGCAGAATAAACCGGGCATCCAGCCGACCCTCCGGGGACAGGTTTGTACTGCCAATAACAAGCGCTTCCGCGCCTTTCTGTCGCCACTCCGGAAATAGCGGCTCAATGGCGCTGCGCTCACTTAGTGGAGGCTGCGGCACACCCGCGTCCACAATCGAGATTACCCCGCTGCGGGCGAGATTAGATCTGATGACATCTGTAATCGTTCGAGAAAAATTTTTTGTCTGCTCAGGGGATTCGAACGGCGCAACGGCCACTGGAATCTGTCGCGATCCAACGCCCGTGATGTCGATTCGAAGAGGGGCCTGAGTAAATCCCTCTGAGGCAGTAGCGATCAAGAGCAGAACGCTCAGGACAACCCGCATCACCATTGTCTGAGACACGAATTGAATCTGATCAATAGACCGGCACCAAGAAGCATTTCTCATGCGCCGATTATAGTCAGCGATTTTCTTTTGGGCGGAAGGACAATTCAAGCATTCTGGCAACGGTTCCATCCTTACGTTTGGGTAAGGGACTGGCTGCCCAGATCGCACGTTGCACGGCCTCATCCCAGGCGGGCGTTCCGCTGGCCCTGATGAGCCTGACTGCAACCACCTCTCCGGTCGGCAATTGATCGACTTGTACGATGGCCTCAGGGTTTGTATTGGAGCGGTCGGGAAAGTTGATCCGGGCCTTGATGCGGGCTTGGATCATTGCTTCGTACTCGGCGTCGACCCCGGTTTTACCGCCAATCTCGGCTCCGCCGGTGGCCACGCCGGCCCGAGTGGCTGCATCCTTGCCCTTGGCGCCGGGCTTGGCGTTCGGGTCAATCCCAAGTCGGGCCAGCTCAGCACGGCGCTGCGCCTCGAGCTGTTCAGCGGCCTTTTTCTCAAGGAGCCTTTTTTCAGCGGATTTTTTTAGTGCGTCTTGCCGTTCCTTTTCTTTCAGTGCTTCCGCCTTAGTCGGTTCATTTTTCTTCGGCTCAACTTTCTTGGGCTCTTCTTTCTTTTTTTGTAACGCGATGTCGGCCTTTGCTTCTGGCGCAGGCGTGGGTGGCGTCGGGGGGACGGGTTTAGCGGCGGGTGAGGGTGGGCTCAGGTTGGCCGGAATATTGCGCGGCATCGCACTCCATAATTCTGCCTGCACAATCGGGGGCCGTTGATTCCACTGCAATGAAAATAACAATGCCGCAGCCAGCAGGCCATGCATCAGCAACGCTGCGCTGATGGCATTTCGACTTTCTTTTGCCTCGATGGCCAGCACTGCTATTCCTTGCGGAGATTTAGTCCAACCCGGGTAAAACCAGCCCGCTGCAACTGGTCCATTGCGCTGATGACATGTTCATAGCGGACTGATTTCTCAGCTGAAATAATCACGGGGATTTCCATCGACGAGGACATTGACTTCACGGCGGAGACGATCTCATCCCTGGCGATGGATTTTTCTTTCTCACCGTCCGTGTTGCGTCGAATAGTCGTAGATCCATCCTGGCGTATGGTGAGCTCGAGAGCAGCAACCGGCGCCTGTGACGCCTGGCCAACTTTGGGCAGATCGATTGTGCCGGTCACAATCATTGGCGCGGTGACCATAAAGATAATGAGCAACACAAGCGTGACATCAATGTAGGGCACTACATTGATTTCATTCATCATCCGGCGTCGTCCGGCTTTTCGGGGACTTGTTTGGGCGCCCATGGTTAGGATCTAGAGTGGCCGACGTTAACGAATGGCCTGCCGCTGCAGGATGTTTGAAAACTCCTCCATGAAGCCCTCAAAGCGGATGCCCAGGTGGTCCAAGTCGGTTGCATAACGGTTGTAGGCCACGACTGCAGGGATTGCCGCAAACAGCCCGATGGCCGTTGCGACCAGTGCCTCTGCAATGCCGGGAGCAACGCTGGCGAGCGTGGCCTGCTGGACGTTTGCCAGCCCGGTAAAGGCATGCATGATTCCCCAGACCGTACCGAATAATCCAATATAGGGCGAGACAGAACCGGTAGATGCAAGAAAGGGCAGATTTTTCTCTAGGGCGTCTAGTTCTCGATGAAACGCGGCGCGCATTGCACGACGCGCTCCATCGATCATTGCGCTGGTATCGGTCATCGCCCCTGATCTGGATTTTAGAAACTCACGCATCCCGGACTCAAAAATCTTCGGCAAAGAGCCGGGCAGATCTCCTTTTTCGGCCTGTTTAAACAAAGTCATGAGGTCTCCGCCGGACCAAAATACCTTTTCAAAGTCCTCTGTGTCCTGCCGGGCACGTTTAATCGATTGCCACTTTTTAAAAATAATGGTCCATGACAAGATTGAGATCACTATCAGCAGAAGCATCACCAGCTGAACCGGAAGGCTTGCCTGCGTGATCAGCGTCAGGACGGAAAGATTGGCGCTTGCAGTCATGATTAAAAAAGTCTTTCGTTGGCGTTTTGGGAGGGAGCAATTTTTCCGAAATGCGCGAAGGCGGCCGAGGTGGCCACGCGGCCACGCGGGGTACGTTGGAGATAACCCTGCTGAATCAGGTAGGGCTCTAAGACATCTTCGATAGTGTCTTTCGCCTCGCCGATGGCTGCAGCCAGGTTGTCGAGTCCCACGGGGCCCCCTTCAAATTTTTCAATAATGGCCTCCAGAAGTTTCCTATCCATGAGATCGAAACCCTCGCGATCCACCTCTAACAAAGAGAGTGCCTGGTCTGCGATTGCGGCAGAGATGGCGCCGTTGTGGCGAACCTGGGCGACGTCGCGTACCCGGCGAAGCAGTCGGTTGGCAATCCGCGGTGTGCCGCGGGACCGTTTGGCGATCTCATGGGCACCTTCATCATCGATGTCTGCCTTCAGCAGGCCGGCAGATCGCGTCACAATCGTCTTCAAGTCTTGCGCGGTATAAAACTCAAGACGGGACACAATTCCAAAACGATCCCGCAAGGGGTTGGTTAGCATGCCGGCCCGTGTGGTCGCACCCACCAGCGTAAAGGGTTGAATATCTAGTTTGATCGACCGAGCTGCCGGTCCTTCGCCGATCATGATGTCAATCTGATAATCCTCGAGTGCTGGATATAAGATTTCCTCAACAATAGGGCTTAAGCGATGAATCTCATCGATGAAGAGCACATCGTTGCGTTCTAAATTGGTGAGCAATGCCGCCAGATCACCAGGCCGCTCTAGGACGGGCCCCGAGGTCTGGCGCAGATTCACTCCGAGTTCGCGTGCCAGGATATGCGCCAATGTGGTCTTGCCCAGGCCTGGCGGGCCAAACAGCAGCACATGGTCAAGGGCCTCGCCCCGTTGCCGTGCAGCCTGTATAAATAAATCCAGCTGGTCTCTGACCCTGTCCTGGCCGATATAGTCCGCGAGACGCTGAGGCCGAAGCGCCCGCTCAATGGCCTCTTCGGCGGGTGTTTTGGTCTGGGCAGAAATCAGCCGTTGATCTCCGCTGTCGTTTACGCCGGACAGGTCGTCGTGCTCAATCATCCGCGTAGTTTACTTAGCCAACTGCTTTAATGCCTGTCGGATCCCCTCCGAGACCGATAGGTCGGCGCCGAGTCCCTTGATTGCGGGGAGTGCCTCGCGCTCGGAGTAGCCAAGCGCCAAGAGCGCATTAAGAATATCGGCATTAGAAGTGACTGTGGCGGGCTGGCCTGAACCAAGGGCCTGGGTCAGGCGTCCTTTGAGTTCCAGGATCAGTCGTTCGGCAGTTTTTTTTCCGATACCCGGCACTCGGGTGAGCAGGCCGGCCTCCTGCATGGCCACCGCCTGCACCAGCTGGTCGACCGACAGCCCGGATAGAACGGCGAGCGCGATACGGGGGCCTACGCCGCTGACCTTGATTAATTCTTTGAACGCGTTTCGCTCCCCCGGGGTGATGAAACCGTAGAGCAGCTGCGCGTCCTCGCGCACCACCATATGCGTGAGCAACGTCACCGCCTTGCCGACCTCGGGGAGTTCATAAAAACTGCTCATGGGGACATCCACCTCATAGCCCACGCCGTGGACATCCACGACGACCTGGGGAGGCTGTTTAGCGAGTAGGGTTCCGGAAATGCGGCCGATCATGGGCCGCTATTTTGACGCAATTGCCCGCGCATAGGCCCGGGTCTGCCACCATGCAAGGGCACATGCCAGGGCATCTGCAGCGTCTGCGCCCGGAGGCTTCGGCAGCATCAGATGGCGTTGGACCATTTTCTGGACCTGCTCTTTGGTGGCCCGGCCTGAGCCGACGATCGATTGTTTAATCTTCAGTGGCGTGATCTCATCTACCGGAAGGCTCACCTGGGCAAGTGCCGCAATCGCGACGCCACGGGCCTGGCCCAACGAGAGCGTAGATTTTGGATTAACGTTAACAAACACCCGTTCGATCACTGCGTAGGTAGGCCGGTAGTGGGCGATGACTTCCTGTACGCCACGAAACAATTCGGCCAGCCGCGCCGGCTCAGTATCTAGAGGCGCTGGCTTGATTACGCCGCTGCCGACATAACGAACCTGCTGGCCCTCGGCTTCAATAACACCAAAGCCGGTGCACCGCAGGCCGGGATCGACACCGAGAATTCTCATCAATGCCTAAAGTGACGCATACCCGTAAAGACCATAGCAATACCGCGTTCATTGGCGGCCGCAATGACCTCATCATCGCGCACAGATCCACCTGGCTGAATCACGCAGGTGGCTCCAGCATCCGCTACGGCGTCTAGGCCATCGCGAAATGGAAAAAACGCATCCGAGGCGACGGCGGAATCTTTCAAGTGAAGCCCTGCATGTTGCGCCTTGATGGCGGCGATACGGGCAGAATCAATCCGGCTCATCTGGCCTGCGCCCACACCGAGGGTCATGCCGTCCCCGCAGAATACGATCGCGTTGCTCTTCACCCATGTGCAGACCTTCCAGGCAAAAAAGAGATCCTGTAGTTGGGCTGGCGTTGGCTGTCTGCTGGTAACCACTTTGAGCTGATCGCGGGTCAGGGTATTACGGTCGGGCGTCTGAACAAGCAGCCCACCGCTCACCCGTCTGATATCCCATCCTGAGGAGATTGCGGCATCATCACCGAGCGGCAGCTGAAGCAGGCGTAGATTGGTCTTAGCCGAAAATATTTTGAGCGCCTCCGCATCAAAACCGGGCGCAATAATCACTTCTGCAAATTGCTTCGAGATCTCTTGCGCAGCAACGCCGGAGAGGATTGTATTGAAAGCCAGAATGCCGCCGAATGCCGAGGTTGGATCGGTCTTAAAGGCCTTCAGGTACGCCGTCAAGGCATCACTGCCGACCGCTACACCGCATGGATTGGCATGCTTGACAATGACACAGGCAGGCTCAGAGAAGCTTCTCACACAAGACCATGCTGCATCGGCATCGGCCACATTGTTGAAGGACAGTTCCTTTCCCTGAAGCTGGGTGTAGCTGGCGAGCGTGCCATCTTGGGCACGGGGATCTCGGTAAAATGCCGCGCTCTGGTGCGGATTTTCTCCGTAACGCATCCCTTGCACCTTGTGGACCTGCAGGGTCAGAACCTCCGGGTAGGCATCGGCACGTCTTGGATCGGGCGGCATACAGCCCTGACTGGTCTCGGCATCTGGCGCTGGCGTTACGGCATTCAAAAAGTTACTGATTGCGCCGTCGTAGTCCGCGGTGTGGGCAAACACCTTTTTGGCAAGTCGTTGCCGCGTTGGCCAGCTGAGACTCATCTCGTGCGCATCCATCTCCGCCAGCAGCAAGGAATAGTCACTTGGATCAACCACGACTGCGACACCGTCATGGTTTTTGGCGCCCGCCCTGAGCATGGCGGGACCGCCAATGTCGATATTCTCTACAACGTCCTCGTAACTCGCATCGGGCCTGGCCAGAGTTTCACGAAACGGATAAAGATTGACCACAAGAAGGTCGATGGGCTGAAACCCGGCGGTCTCCAGGGCCCGAAGGTGATTGGTGCTGTCCCGACGTGCCAAGAGCCCGCCATGCACAGCAGGATGGAGTGTCTTGACACGGCCATCGAGCATCTCAGGAAATCGTGTGATGTCTTCAACGGGGGTGACGTTTACTCCCGACTGAGATAAGAGTGAGGCCGTGCCGCCCGTCGAGAGCAGTGTGATCCCACGGGATTGAAGTGCCTTTGCAAAGTCAACAATCCCTTGCTTATCTGAAACGCTGATCAGCGCGCGCCGGACTTTGATTCGGTTGGGCCGGGGGGATGAGACAACGGGGGCGACATGTGACACGCTGGGCTCCAGAACTTAGTCGTGATGATGGGACTGACCATTGGCGGAAGTGCCAATCTGATACAGGGCGAGTTTCTTTCTAAGGGTATTGCGTGTAATGCCTAGCGCGGCGGCAGCATGACTAATATTGCCGCGGTATTGCGTCATTACGTAGTCAAGTAAAGGCCGCTCGGCAGCCTGGATCACCATGTCGTAGAGGGCATGCGGGGACTGGCCATCGAGCGCTTTAAAGTACTGATCCAGGGCGCGACGAATCGTCTCCTTGATATTGGCATCGTCTGGTTTATGCGGCGCAGCGGGATTGGGGTTCATATTGACGTGCAAAGAATTGTTCAATTGCGCTGAGTTGCTCGTCGGGTGATTCCAAACGATTTAAAGTTTCGCGAAAAATTTTTACACCCGGCAGACCCTTAAGATACCAGCCGATATGTTTTCGCGCTGTGCGCACTCCCGTGAACTCACCATAAAAGGCGTAGTGGTCTTGCAGATGATCTTTTAGCCAGCCTGCGATTTCGGCTTCAGCCGGGTCTGGCAGTAGTTCTCCGGTCTGTAGATAGTGGTCGATCTGACGAAAAATCCACGGCCTGCCTTGGGCGGCCCGGCCGATCATCACCGCATCGGCACCCGTGTAGCGGATCACTTCGGCTGCCTTTTGTGGGCTGTCAATATCGCCATTGGCCACAATCGGAATGGAAGATTGTTGTTTGATTGCAGCGATCGTGTCGTATTCCGCGTTGCCTTGATAGCGGTCCGCCCGCGTTCGGCCATGAATCGTGATCATGGCGATGCCTGCGGCCTCGGCCATGCGAGCGATCTCTGGCGCATTTCGATGCTCTGCATCCCATCCTGTGCGCATCTTTAGGGTCACAGGCACGCCGTCCCGACCCACTGCGTTGATAACAGCCTCGATGATCTGACGAATCACAGTTGGGGTCTGCATTAGGGCGGATCCTGCGGCAACGTTACACACTTTTTTCGCGGGGCAGCCCATATTCAGGTCAATAATCTGAGCCCCACGGTCTACGTTAAACCGAGCGGCCTGCGCCATCATGGCAGGATCAGCGCCAGCAATTTGAATTGCTTTTGGTTCAATCTCCCCGTCGTGATTGGTGCGTCGAGTGGTTTTATCTGTTGCCCAGAGCAGGGCATTAGATGCGGCCATTTCACTGACTGCGTAGCCAGCGCCGAGCCGTTTACACAATTGCCGATAAGGCCGGTCGGTGACGCCCGCCATCGGTGCCACGAAGACACGATTTGGCAATTGGTAAGGGCCGATTGAGAGTGGGGCACCAAAAAGAGGAAAGGACGCCATCTGTTATTTACCTATCCAGACTGCTATCCACCGAACATCAGCACTTGCCCGAGAAGTCGCTTGGCGCCGGGGATCATAGTCATCGGCCCAATTGATCGGCGCACCCAGGAGGCTCTTGCCAACGCGTCAGTGGCAGTTCGGACTGTCCAGCGATCTGTCTGGCGGCGTTGTGCATAGTCTTGTAAACGGTCTGCGATGCTTCGGCCACGTTGCAGCAGACAAGAGGCGAGAGTTTCTGCGTCCCGAAAGCCCAGGTTGAGTCCTTGCCCAGCAATCGGATGAAGGGTCTGGGCCGAGTTCCCAATCCACACAGTGTTTGCCTGAACCAGCTGATCCCGCCACTTCAGTCCGAGGGGATAGATTCCTGTAATCTCAACCCGTTTGATAGCGCCGAGTCTTCCGCCCATGACATCGCTGAGCATCTGGCATTGCATGCCCGTACTTGCCCCTGTGAGTTCATCTGAGCGTTCGGGGCTACAACACCAAATCAGTGCATATCGGTTCTTCATCGGGAGAAGAGCGACCGCACCATTAGGAATAAACCGTTCGTAGGCAATGGTGCCGACAGCAGAGGCTGTCTCCGCCCAGCCGATGACAGCATGTTGCGCATAGTCGACAACGACTTTCATCCCCGAGTCCTGAGATAGGCGATCCGATGTTTGGTAAAGCCCCCCCTCAGCGATGACGTGGACTGATGGTTCTCTCGCGCTGGCGTTTTCTCCAGTCGGGGTGTTGATCGACAACCCTTCGCGCTTGATTGTCGCGCGAAGCACATCGAGTAGCTGTGAATAAGGCACGAGCCCACCCAGCTCAGGGACGCCCGCATTCTCGCTTTTTATCTCCATTGAGCCGAAGTGCCCCTGTGAGGAGACATGAATTCTTTGAATTCTCACGGGCTGGCAGTCGATACCCAACTGCCCAAGCCGGCTTAATGTCCCCTGTGAGAGCGCCAGAATGCGTGGATCGTCCTGATCGCCAGGCTGGGCCGACTCCAGGCCCGGATCAATGAGCTGGACTGAGGATGGAGTCCAGCCATACTTCACGAGAAAGAGTGCGGTGAGAATCCCGACCGGCCCGGCCCCCCGAATCTGAACAACGGGATCAGGCACGCATAATCCTTTCTATTTCGTCCGCCAATACGGGAACATCGCGGGTGAGCAGTGACGGGCCTTGATCTGTGATTAGGGCGTCATCCTCGATTCGAATGCCGATATTCCAGAACTCCTCGGGAATATCCTCTGATGGTCGGATATAGAGCCCCGGCTCAATGGTCGTGACCATGCCTGGAGCAAAAGGCGTTTTGACGTCGCCAACATCATGTACATCGAGGCCGAGAAAATGTCCCGTCCGATGCATGTAAAACCGTTTGTAGTCCCCTGACTCAATTGCCGCATCGAGTGACTGTCGGGATATAAGTTTTAAATCCATCATGCCCTGGGCGAGCACCCGAACGGCCGCGTCATGGGGATCCGATAAGAGCGCTCCAACTTTTGTGGCATCAACTGCTGCTTGTTGGGCGGCAACCACAACATCGTAGGCAGCGCGCTGGGCTGGAGTGAATCGTCCGTTAGCAGGGTAGGTTCGGGTAATGTCGGAAGCGTAACCATCGAGCTCGCAGCCTGCATCAATCAGAATAAGTTCGTTATCCAGCACTGCCCGATTTCCGGCACGGTGGTGCAGGATACAGCTGTGGGGCCCACCCGCAACAATACTGCCGTAGGCGACGGACTGTGCGCCTGCAGCCCTGAATTCGTGGAGCAGTTCTGCTTCGATTTGGAACTCATGATGTCCCGGCTGCGTAAATTGCATCGCACGAATGTGGGCGCGGGCAGATATCTCAGCCGCCCGACGCATCGTGAGAATTTCATCTTGGTCTTTGATCAGTCGCTGCCGTGCGATAGCGGGACCGATATCAATAATACGATCTGGCGCGCTGATCCCAGCCCGTCCCTTTGCCCGTAAGGCGTCACACCATTTGCGCAGGCGGTCATCGAGCTCCTGATGGCTGCCCATCTGGGCATAAAAAGCGGGTAGGTTTGCAGCAAGCGCAATCACGGTCTCATCGAGCATGGCGATATCAATCGCACGGTCCATGCCGAACCGCTCCGCGGCGTGCTGCGGACCTACCCGAATCCCATCCCATATTTCTCGCTCCGCATCCCGGGGCCTGCAGGCCAGCACATTTTCCGTTTCTCCATGGGCGTTCACGCGCATCAGCCACCAGGCGTCAGGCTCAGGAAAACCGGTCATGTAGAGAAAATCGCTGTGACTGCGAAAGGGGAATGGATTATCTCGATTACGAATGACTTCTTCGCCGGCGGATATCACCGCGAGCCCGCCGCCCTGCTCGGCAATCCATGCGGCAAGGCGCTGCCGACGCTGGCTGTGGCGTTGGCCATGTATGGCAGACAAGACCTCGAGCGGCTGCAACTCGGGCCGGAGTGCAGGCCGAAGAGTCGTCTGTTTGATGGTGGAGTCGGGGCCATTCATTCTTTATTCTTCCGATTGGAAAGTTCTACGCCTGATTTAGCAGCGCAAGCCGCTCTGGCGTTCCGACATCGGACCACATTCCTCGAAAGTGGCTTCCCGTGCATCGGCCCTCTGCGATAGCCCGATGCAACAGTGGGGCCAGCGCAGCCCGCTCGCCAGGTCGGATCGCGTCAAACAATGATGGATCATAGACGCCAATGCCCGAAAAGGTCAGGCTTTCTGCGGCTGGCCGACGCACCACCTGTCGTTCACTGTGGTTTTCGGAGGGAGATGCCAGTCCAAAGTCGCCTGCGGGATGGTGCTCTGGGTTATCCACAAGGATCAAATGGCATCGGGCATCGGCCTCAGCCGAGGCGGTTTTAGCGCGGAGGATGCTTTGGCTAATCTCAAATGCCTGAGAAATTGGCCAATCGGTGAAGACATCAGCATTAATCACCAAAAATGGATTTGGATTGTGATGGCCCTGCGGGCCTATCCAGGGCCGTGCAGCGGCAATGCCGCCGGCGGTTTCTAGCGCACCTACGGGCTCACAAGAGTAACGAACCTGGACCCCATATTGCTCACCCGATCCCACGTGGGATCGAATTTGTTCGCCCAGGTGGGCAAGATTAATGGTGACGGTGCTGATACCCGCTTGTCCGAGGGCTTCGAGATGCCATTGAATCAGGGGCTTACCACGAACCTTGATCATCGGCTTGGGAACGGTATCGGTGAGTGGTCGCAGCCGCTCGCCCCGCCCCGCGGCCAGGATCATGGCATGCATCGTTTTGATTTCTGGTGCTAGACGCATCGTTCGAGAAGTTTTGCTAATGGACCAAGTCCTTGATATCGACGTGCGACAGAAATCGCGTAACGCAACACCACTGGAATGTCTTTCAGATACCCATCTTTACCGTCACGAACGCTGAGTCGGGTAAAGATTCCGAGTACTTTGAGGTGACGTTGTAGTCCCATCCACTCGAAATCCCGCCAGAAGTCAGAGAAATCTCCCGGTACTGGCAGCTGAGCTTGGCGCGCCTTATCCCAGTAGTCGATCGCCCAATCGAGCTGGACCTCCTCAGGCCACTCCACGTATGCATCGCGCAGCAATGACACGAGGTCGTAGGTCAGAGGCCCCATGACCGCATCCTGAAAATCAAGTATTCCAGGATTATTTTGGCTGGTTAGCATCAGATTGCGACTGTGATAGTCCCGATGCACCAGGGCGGTGGGCTGGGATAGGCAGGCCCGTGCGATGCGGTCATAAATCTGAAAGAGCTGCTCTCGTTCAGCCTCGCCCATCCGTATTGGCGTTTTATGCGCAAGGAACCACTCGTCAAAGAGCCGCATTTCTTGCATCAGCCGGCCGTGGTCATAAGGCATCAGACTGGTAATCGTCGGTGCGTTCAAGTGCTCAAGGCTGAAGCGCTGAAAGCGGACGAGGGCCTGGTGGGCGTCTTGGTATAACGATCGGCATGTCTGCTGATCATGACCGCGAGAGGCGATGACCTGGGCGTAGGTATCGTTGCCCAGGTCATCACACAGAAGAAATCCCTGGGCTGGGTCATCCATCCAAATTGCCGGTGACTGCACGCCAGCCTGCGCCAATAGCCTGCTGATGGTGATAAACGGCTGGATATTCTCTTTCTCAGGGGGCGCATCCATCAGAATCAGATGGGAGGGCAGTCCTTTGCGCTGTGCCTGAAGCCGGAAATAGCGCCTGAAAGAAGCATCGCTAGAGGCCGGCTGAATGGACTCTGGGGTGACTTCCCAGCCCAGACTGTTGAGCGTTGAGCGCTGGTTCTGGATCCAGACGAGGGCTTGTGTTTGACGGGGATCAGCGGGGGAGTTCATGAGGCGTTCTAGAGGGCCCTACCTATAATAGAGCATGCAATTTTTCGGGATCGTCACCCTGTGGATGGGCCGGGAGCTGACGCCCGTGCTGTTGCGCATTCGCCGTCGGCTGCTGGCAGGACTTCTGGCCGGCTGGGCGGTCCCGGCATGGCCATTTTTCCCCTCCGCATCCTGTACGTCTGCCTCAGACCCAGTCGAGCCGATTCAGGTTGCCCAGGCCGTTGGCAGGCCCCAGAGAATCGCGGCCACACCACAGATTTTGCTTGCCCAGGGAGTATCGACACCTTTTGGCCTTAAATTCGATCCGGTTCTTAATCTGGAGCCTTCTTCGACTTCGGATACGCCGGTGTACATGTTTGGCCGGGATATCACCGGCCAGACAGAAGATGTGATCGAGTCCAAGGGGGATGCCGAGTTTCGAAAGCTTGGACTGTTCATCAAGGGAGACATCATCCGCCATGACCTGGTGAGAGACGAGCTTTACGCGGAAGGAAACGTTAAATTTTTTCGAGAGGGCGAGTACTACGAGGGCCCAAAACTGAGACTGCGACTGGGCACCACACAGGGGTTTTTTGATGATGTGACGTATCAGCTGGTCTCCACAGGCGGGCGCGGCACTGCGCAGCGGGCCGAATTTATCCAGCCGCTGGAGACCCGGCTCACCCAGGTCACGTACACCACTTGCCCGCGGGATCGTCCGGCCTGGGAGCTACGCATGCGGGAGATGCTGATTGATCAGGTACGAGAGGTTGGTGCGACCCGATCGGCAACCTTGTACTGGGCGGGTATGCCCTTGCTGCCCTTTGGAGACACATCCTTTGCGATTGGCGAAGGCCGAAAAACGGGGTTTTTGCCTCCCTCCTACACCACATCGACCCGGCTGGGTTTGGATATCCGCGCACCGTTTTATTGGAATATCGCGCCTCAGCACGACATGACGCTGTATCCGCGATTGATCACCAAGCGCGGCTTTCAGCTTGGCAACGAGTTTCGTTTTCTTCGTCCCAATGCAGCGGGATCGTTTGCCTATGAGGTGCTGCCCAATGATAGCCAGTCGGGAATTACGCGCCAGTTTGGATCGGTGATTACCAGCGTGCGGCCGATGCCAAACCTTACCTTTGGCTTAAATGTGCAGCGTGCGTCGGACAATAATTATTTTTCTGATCTTGGAAACTCGCTGCTGGTTTCGGCGCAGCGTCTGTTGCCTGGTTCTGTGACCATGAATGCCGCTGTGGCGGGCTGGAATGTGCAGGCAGAGGCTCAGGAATTTCAGTTGCTGCAGGACACCGGTGCGCCCTTAATCCGCCCCTATAGTTTTGCGCCGAAATTAATTGCATCGCGGGCGCATCGGGCGGTCGGCCCGGACGAGCCTCCGCTCGACTGGCGTGTTTCCGGTGAATTGGCCTCATTTCGGCACCCGACACTTGCCGAAGGAGAGCGACTGGTGGGCACCGGATCCGTTGCCTGGAGGCACTTTCAAAACGGTTTGAATATCACGCCGAAGCTCTCGGTGCATGCCACCCATTACGCACAGAGCAAGCCAGGTGACGGCATACTTACGGCCCAGAAGTACGCCAATGCTGCACTCGGCATTTACACCAACAATATCAACTCTGGCGCGGCGACCGCCTATACACGTGTGCTTCCCACAGTGAGCACGGATATTTCCACCACGCTGGATCGGTCGATTAAATTCCGGGGTATCGGTGTTGAGCAGACATTGGAACCGCGGCTGTCTTATGTGTACACGCCGTATAAGAATCAGTCGGATTATCCTGTATTCGATACGGGCTCGCCGAGCCTGAATTTTGCACAGCTCTTTTCTGATCAGGCGTTTAATGGACATGACCGTGTCGCCGACCTGAATCAGATTACTGCCGGTGTGACCACCCGTTTTATTGAAGAGCAGACCGGAGCTGAACGGCTTCGGGCAGCTGTCGGACAGCGGTTTTATTTCTCCGATCAGCGTGTCACCCTGCCTGGAGGAACGATCCGTTCAGATCGTCGGTCCGATCTTTTGGGCCAGGCCTCTGTCCGCCCAAGAAAAGATTTCACCATCGATTCGTTAGCGCGATATACGCCCGATACGTCCCAATGGCAGAGCGTCTCGATTGTGAGCCGATTTAATCCCAAGCCGGCGAATACGCTCAGTGTCGCATATCGATTTGTACGAGAGTCTTCTAATACGGTGGATGTGGCGTTTCAGTGGCCAGTGTCTCCGTACTGGTATGCGATCGGCCGATATCAGCAGGCCCTGCGTAATGTGGGTGGAGTGAAGGAGCAATTTAATCCTGGACTGGTCGAGGCCTTGGCGGGATTCGAATACGATGGCGGATGCTGGGTCGCGCGTATTGTTGCCCAGCAGTACGCTGCAAGTGCCAGTCAGCGCAACACCGCAATTTTCTTTCAGATTGAACTAAACGGTCTTGCCCGAGTCGGAACAGATCCCCTGGCGGCGCTACGAAGAAATATCCCGAATTACCAGGTGATTAACCAGATCACGCCGCTTCCATCGAAATTTGATAATTTCCAGTAATGACCGACGCCATCTCACTTATTTTCGCTACGACCCGCCGGATTCTGGGCCTTCCCGCCTTCAGGGTGCTTGGCCTCGTCGCCGGTCTACTCTGCGGCATGATGGGGTCGACGCTTTTTGCGCAGCCCGTTGCCGGCCGAAGTGCGTCACCACAGCTGATTGATCGGGTTGTTGCGATTGTGAATCGTGAAATCATCACCGCCAGTGAGCTGACCAGACGAGAGCGGCAGTTTGAGGCCAATCTTGCCCGTCAGGGACTTGCCATTCCGAGCCCGGCCATTCTGCGTGAGCAGGTTCTGGAGCGGATGATCACCGATCGCGCCATGCTGCAGATGGCCCGCGAGAAGGGGATACGGGTAGACGATGCAACCCTGGACCTCAGCATCTCAAGAATCGCCGATCAGAATGGTCTGTCAGTCAGCGCCCTGCGTAATCAGTTGGAATCGGAGGGTGTTTCTTTTGCTTCATTTCGCCAGGATCTGCGGGAAGAGATGCTCCTGACGAGACTTCGAGAGCGAGAGGTAGACAACAAATTGCAGATCACCGAGGCTGAGGTCGATACCTTTCTCGCTGCCCAGGGCCAGTCCTTGCAGCAGATCGAGGAGCTGCGTCTGGCCCAGATTCTGGTGCGGGTCCCGGAGGGGGCCAGTCCAGCCGCGGTGGCTGAAGCAGAGGCCAAGACCAGGCGGATTCAGGAATTGCTTCGATCACCGCGAACATTTGCGAGCATTGCCCGTGAGTTTTCCGATTCTCCAGATCGGGAGCAGGGAGGCAGTCTCGGCTGGAGAACCCGTGATCGCATTCCGTCGTTGTTTCTTGATGCCGTAGCGGGCTTAAAGCCTGGCGAGATTAGTAAGGTCGTCCGCAGTCCCAATGGATTTCACATTATTCAGCTAGAGGAACGTCGCTCGGGCCTGCGATCGCAGGAGGTCAATGTGCATCGTGCTCGGCATATTCTGATTCGAGTCGACGCCCAGGTGAGCGAAGAACAGGCCCGCCGTCGCGCGATTGATATCCGGCGTCGGATTGAACTGGGAGCTGACTTTGGCCAGATGGCCCGGGATTACTCGCAGGATCTGGGATCGGCGGCCAGGGGCGGTGAGTTGGACTGGACATATCCGGGGGATACCGTGCCCGAGTTTGAGCGTGCAATGGTTGCACTGAATCCCGGTCAGATGAGTGAACCAGTGCGCTCTGTTTTTGGTGTCCATCTGATTCAGCTGCTTGAGCGTAAGCGGGAGCCCTTAACTGCCCAGCGTTTACGCACGGCAGCCCGAATTGCGCTACGCGAGGAAAAATTGGCAGAGGCGGTCGCCGAATGGGCCCGCGAGGTACGTGCCAATGCCTATGTCGAAATCAAACGCGATGAGCGCTGACGGGCATGTCGCCCGAAAGCGATTTGGCCAGAATTTTTTGCATGATCCCGGTCTGATCAGCCGAATTATTGGTCTGATCGATCCCCGTCCCGGGGATCGTCTGGTGGAGATTGGGCCTGGTCAGGCGGCGCTTACAGAGCCCTTGATCCAAAAGGCTGGCCGTGTGCATGCAATTGAGATTGATCGGGATTTGTGCGCCAGACTCAGAGGCCGATTTTCGGATGCAGAGCTCTCTGTTGAGCAGCAGGATGTATTACGGTTAGATTTTCAACGCCTATCTGAGCAGCTCGGCGGGCCAGTGCGGATCGTGGGTAATCTGCCCTATAACATCTCGACTCCGATACTTTTCCACTTGCTGGAAGCCGCGAACTGTATTGTTGATCAGCATGTGATGCTTCAAAAAGAGGTGGTCGATCGCATGGTGGCCCCACATAGATCAAAAATCTACGGACGACTGTCGGTGATTCTTCAGGCCCGCTATCGCATGGTCCGGTGTCTTGCAGTACCTCCGGGTGCTTTTCACCCAGCACCGAAGGTGGATTCTGCGGTGATCCGAATGGTTCCATTACCGATCAGTGATATTCAGGTCCAGGATTGGCCAATTTTTTCGGCAGTTGTAGCGATGGCGTTTTCCCAGCGAAGAAAGATGCTGCGCAATACCCTGGCTGCCTATATCGATTTAGTGGATTGGACAGCGCTTGGAATTGCGCCTACCCAGCGTGCAGAGGAGCTTTCCGTCAGGCAATTTATCGATCTGGCCAACGCCGTGGCCAGTATCCCTGCGCCGCTAAAAGGTGGGCAGGGTATCGAGACGGGCGCGACGTAGGACCGACTTGCCCTCTTCGTAGCTGGGCAGAATCTCAGCAACCTCGTCCCAGAAACTCTTGCTGTGATCCATGGTGTAGGTATGGGCGAGCTCATGGGCGATCACATAGTCGATGACTTCTTGGCTAAAGTGAATGAGCCGCCAATTGAGCCGAATATGGCCGTCTTCGGAGCAGCTGCCCCAACGACCACGTGCATTGCTAAGACTAAATTTTGTGTAGCGTCGACCGGACTGGTCGCTGATTGCCTTCAGACGTTTTGCAAATAGTGCCCGCGCCTGATGCTGAAGCCAGCCGTGCACGACATCTCGAATACGATCCATCTCTGCATCGGTGGGCAAGGCAAGCTGAAGTTCGCGTCGGAAATCATCCCATTGGGTCTGCTGAAGCTGCGGGGAGAGCATGAGGGTCAGCGGCTTGCCCAGATATTGCAAGGAAGCGCCGTGGGCCCATTGCTGTTCCGGCAACAGCCGGTGCTGCTCGCTCTGGTGCCATTCGGCCAGCCGGGCCAGCAACCATTTCGACTTCTCCTTCAAGATGTATTCGATGTCACTCACCGGCACCCATCGGGGGGCATTGACCTGAATCATGCCCTTGCCGATCGACATGCCGACGGTTTTGCGTCGTGTACGTTTCAAAAGCCAGGGTACCGTATGGCCTTGTAAGGCCACGGTACGGTGTTTTTTCGTGGGTGATGTTGACTGATCGGGCGAGGAAACAGCGGTGGATTGTTCACCGGAGGAACTTGATGGAGAAGGTTTCTGTTCGCCTCCCCCGAACGGCAGTAAAAACTGCTCCAGTAGTGTCATGAGTGGCTGCTCCGATGACGATCGGGACTGATCCGTTGCATTTCTTGATGTATCCAGGATTCCACTTTGGACATCAGAGTAGTCGCATCTTCGTTTTCAGGCAAGAGGGGTGGCCCAAATGACACTGTAATTGTGCCGGGTTTTTTCAGAAATGATTTCCGTGGCCAGAAATCACCTGAGTTCATAGCGACAGGAATCACGGGTACACCAGTGGCGACTGCCAATCGCGTGCCTCCGGTTTTGAAGCGACGGTAGCGGCCGGGCAGCACACGTGTGCCTTCCGGGAAAAATACAATCCAGCGATTCTCTTCGAATAAAACCCGCTTGCTCTGCGACAGGATTTGATCAAAGGCCTGCGTGCCCTGGCTACGATTGATCGCGATCATGCGCAGCAGGCTAATTGCCCAGCCAAAAAAAGGTACCCAGAGGAGTTCTCGCTTAAAGACAAAACACAACATCCTGGGCAGGAAGCCGGGAAAGAACAGAGTCTCCCAGGCCGATTCGTGTTTCGATAACAGAATCGCAGGCCCGTTAGGCAGATGCTCAGCCCCAATAGTCTGATACCGGATACCAAGAATGACCCGTGCCGCCCAGATCATCATTCGGGGCCATTGCATCGCAAGCCGATAGCGGGACTCAAACGGGCAGAAAGGCCCAAGAGTCAAAAATAGTGTTGCCCAAAACGCGAGCGAGCTCGCCTGAAAAATGAGAAAAACAATGGCGCGCAGAAAAGCCATCAGTGCCCAGGAGTCGGTGGCTTGGCCAGGATCCGGTCGACTGCGGCTGCAAGATCGGCAACGATCTGGGTTCCTTTCGGAAGCTGTTTTTCCGGATCTTGGTCGGCGGCGGATATGGTGCGGAGGCCTTTTCCTGTTTTGACCAGCCAGAGATCGCAGCCACAACGCTCTCCAGCCTGCAGGTCTCGCAAAGAATCTCCGATAACTGGAGTGCCCTTCAGATCGCGCTTGAATCGATGCGCGATGTCGTGGAATAGCCCCGCCGCCGGTTTTCTGCAAGGACATCTGCTGCTTGCAGTATGCGGGCAGAAGAAAATGCCATCGAGCCTCCCACCGGCCTGGCCCACCGCCTGGGCCATTTTGTTGTGAATGGCATGTAACGTATTGATATCGAACAGACCCCGCTCAATCCCAGATTGATTGGTGGCGACCGCGATCGCCCAGCCAGCATGGGTGAGCCGCGAGATCGCCTCAAGGCTGCCCGGTATTGGCTGCCATTCATCGGGGCTCTTAATGTAGGCATCACTATCGAAATTAATCACACCGTCCCGATCCAGAATAATGAGTGGCGAAGAGGGGGAGTGTGGCTGCATGGCCGTGATGTTTACGCAGCAAGCCGCGAGAGATCGGCAACCTGATTCATGGAGCGATAGAGTTGCGATAGCAGTGCCAGTCGATTGGCCCGCAGGGCAGCATCTTCTGCATTGACCATCACCTGATCGAAAAATGCGTCGACCGGAAGTTTTAGTGCGGCAAGACTTGCAAGGGCTTGGGCATAGTGCCCTTTGGCGACCGCAGCCTGGGCCTTCGGACCGATCTCTGTAAGGAGCCGGGCAAGTGTCTTTTCAGCCGACTCTGACAATAGCCTCTCTTGAATTTCTTCGCTGGAGACTTGGGATTTTTTCAGGATATTACCGATACGCTTATTGGCGGCACACAGCGACTGGGCCTCAGGTGTTGACATGAATTTAGCAAGCGCCGAGAGCCGTTCCGGCACCTGATCGATTCGGGATGGGCACTGCGCCAGCACGGCCTCGATGGCCTCAATCGAGTGGCCCTGCTCTTTCATGTAAGCGCGCAGTCGGTCGTGAATAAAGTCCTGGATTGCAGGTAGATCCGGCGACACCGTGTTAATTGCGGCAAAGCAGGCGGCGGTGTCCTCGAGCATTTTTTGCAGGTCAAGGCTGAGATTTTTTTCCATCAGAATCCGAATAATGCCGAGGGCATGCCGTCGAAGCGCGAACGGATCTTTATCTCCTGTGGGTGCGAGCCCGATGCCCCAGATGCCTACCAGGGTCTCCATCTTGTCGGCGAGCGCAAGGGCGATGCCGCATGGATTTCCTGGCAGCTGGTCGCCAGCAAAACGCGGTCGGTAGTGGCCCTCAATTGCAAGCGCCACCTCTTCCGACTCCTGATCGTGGCGGGCATAGTAGGTCCCGATGATGCCTTGCAGTTCCGGAAACTCTCCGACCATATCGGTGAGCAGATCTGCTTTGGCCAATAGTGCGGCCCGCTCCGCTTCTTCAGGCTTGGCGCCCGTTGCGATGGCCCAGCCGCTGGCCAGTCGAGCGAGCCGATCGATACGCTGTCGTTGGCTGCCGATCTTGTTGTGATATACGACCGATGAAAGTCCATCAATTCGTGAGAAAAGTGACCGTTTACGGTCTTGATCAAAAAAGAATTTGGCATCGGATAGGCGGGCGCGCAGTACGCGTTCATTGCCCGAAATCACGACACCGGGGTCACGAGATTGAATGTTCGACACAAGGAGAAAACGGTTGGTGAGTTTTCCTTTGGTATCGGTTAAAGCGAAGTACTTCTGATTTTGCTGCATGGTGAGGATCAGACACTCCTGCGGCACCGCAAGGAACCCTTCATCAAATTTTCCCTCTAGTACCACTGGCCACTCGACCAGGCTGGTCACCTCATCCAGAAGCGCCTCAGGCATGACCACCGTATCGGGGGCGGCCCGCGCTGCCAGCCCCTGCATGATCTGTGTGCGACGCTCGGCAAATGAGGCGATGACGCTGCCCTTATCGGTCAGGTGCTGGGCATAGTTGCCCGCCTGATCAATGACGATGGGCTCCTTGCAATGAAAGCGATGTCCGGCCGTGGTCCTTCCCGCTTGCAGGCCAAGAGCAGATATGGGGATGATCTGCTCACCGTGCAGCGCCACCAGGCCGTGGGCGGGCCGAACAAAGCGCACGGTCTGCCCGTCATGACGCTGGTAGGTCATGACTTTTGGAATCGGTAATTTTGTGAGCGCGTCGTTTAAGGCCACCTGGGCCGACTGGGCAAGCGATGCGCCTTTGGCGGTGAAGCTGACCATCAGCTGATCCTGCTTGCCATCGGTCTCTCGTTGCAGGTCACTCAGCTGAATATCAATACCCAGCGTTAGCCCCAGGCCTGCGAGTTTCTTTCCAAGTGGTGGCAGTGCCTGGCCCTGGCTATCGAGGGCCACCGAGACGGGAAGAAGTTTT